>Ga0307377_10000027_pt1 | contig 230321 bp, 305 predicted proteins | sample TR3MG_FD_202535 | JGI IMG/M metagenome (GOLD analysis project Ga0307377, IMG submission 202535) | Soil microbial communities from Risofladan, Vaasa, Finland - TR-3 | ecosystem: Environmental > Terrestrial > Soil > Coastal area > Acid sulfate soil | place: Finland: Risofladan, Vaasa... | reverse complement strand
TAAAAATCTTGTAAGTTTTGAAGATAGAAAAATTCCTAAATGTGTTGATATTATTGAACCTGAAGAAATTGCTACAGCAGTTAGAAATTACTATGCAGGGGGCAGATTAGAATATGGAAAGAAAATTCCAAACATCTTCTTTAAAAATGTTACAGGGGAAAAGAGAGTTTTTGTTGCACCAAAACCTGAAGCTGTTGATGAGGATCTATTAAATAAATATGGATTCAAATGGGGTGGTGGTAGTGTAACAGATAGAGATTGGTTATTTATTAGAGATATCTTTAAAAAGTATAATGTAAAAACTGTTATTGAATTTGGTTGTGGTTTGTCAACCTTACTTTATAGTACATTAGTTGATAAAGTAATATCATTTGAAACGCAACCTGGATGGATTAAGAAAATTTCTAGTATGATTCCTAAAGATAAAGATGTTAAAATCTATCATTGGGATGGAAAGAATTTTAATCTTCCTCTAGGAGAACCAAATAGATTTGATTTTGCATTTGTTGATGGACCCGCCGGAGGACCAAATAGGGAATGGTCAACGAAAGCTGCGTCAGAATTATCTGACCTTGTTGTTGTTCATGATGCTGGTCGAGTTCCTGAAAGAGAATGGCAGAAAAAACACCTAGAAGGTAAATATACAATGAAATCTAAAGGTGGGCACCGATGCCATTTCTGGGTCAAGAATGAAAGTACAAATCCAGAAATACCAAAGTTAGAGCAACGAGAGATAGCTAAAATTGATGTAGATACACAGAAACCATTAGCAAGAGTTATTTCCACATGTCGTGGATATGGGGGAAGTGAAAGATCAACTCTCTATATTATGAAAATGTTAAGAGAAAAAGGTTATAGAGTTGATCTTATATCAACAGGTAACATCTGTACTCCTTATTTAAATGATATACCAGAAGGAGTACGAAAAACAGATTGGTCAACAATACAAGAACCTGCTGATGTAACTATACTTTATTGCAGTGATACGATCTGGGGATATCACAAACCACCGTGGACTGATGTTATGCCAACATTAAATACTAAAAGAAAGGTTATGGTATTAAACTTTAAAATTGGTGGAGCAGGAAATGTTGAATGGACAAAAGGATGGGATAAGTATATGTTTCTTAGCTCAGAACACGAAGGTGAATTATTACAAAGACTTCCAGATGTTAAAACAGTTGTTATGCCTCCACCAACAGATCTTACAGAGTATTTTAAAATCCAACCCAATTATGAGTTTCCTCTTAGACTTATTAGACATAATTCACAACGCGATGCAAAACATCATCCAAATACAAATACTCATATTAGAGAAGTTTTAAGAATGGATAACTCAATTCAATTTCATTACATGCCGGCATTTAGTGAAACATTTGAGCATCCAAATATCTTTAAGTTTAAGGTAAATGAATTGAAGGTTCATGATTTTCTATCTCGTGGGAACCTGTTCATGTACAAATTGCCTGACTCGTACACAGAGGGCGGTCCAAAAGTGATCCTTGAGGCGATGGCGAGCGGTCTTCCTTGTATAGTTGATAACCACTCTGGTCCTAAAGATAGGGTTGATGATAATACAGGTTGGAGATGTGATACGTGGGAAGACTACAAAAGAGTTATTCAAGAGGTTTTAGACAATCCCCTTCTGTTAAAAATCAAGGGACGTGAAGCTAGAATAAAAGCTAAAAAAGAATTTTTACCTGAACGATGGATTGAGGAGATATTGAAATGAGAAGTTCATATAAAGAGAATAATTATGGTGATGTTTTATTGTCTCTTATAATTGGGAAGAAACCAGAGATGTGTGTGGAGGTTGGAGTTTTAGATGGTTATAGCACTTTGCATATTGCTCGGGGTCTAAAATTTAATAAAGAAGTATCTGGAGTTGAGGGAAAATTATGGTCCTGGGATTTATGGGATGAATATGAATATAAGCATGGAAATGAGGATGAGGTTCAAAAATTAATTGATGATGAAGGACTTACAGATTTTGTTAATTTAAGTTCAGGTGATGCATTTGATGTTTCACATATAATTGCATCTCGTACAGTTGATTTTCTTCATGTTGATATAAGCAACAATGGAAATATATTAAAGAAAGTTATGAATTTTTGGAGTCATAGATTGAGAGAATGTGGGATAATTGCATTTGAAGGGGGAAGCGAAGAAAGGGATAATATTGAATGGATGGTTAAATATCATAAACCTAAGATAAGAGAAGAATTAAAAAATAATAAAATAATAAAAGAAGACTTTGGATATTATATAATGTCTGCTTTTCCTTCAATGACAATATTTCAAAAGAAAGGATGTTTAAATGAAATCTATAGATGATTTTCATAAGTATTATGAAAAAAATAGAATGTGGGAAAATACAAAATGGTTGGGTATTCCAATTTGGAAATTGCCATTTGATGCATTTGTTATCCAAGAATTAATATATAAGGTTAAACCTGATTATATTATTGAGACAGGAACCGGATTTGGCGGTTCATCAATTTTTTATGCTTCAATTCTGGAGTTGATGTATCATGGTCAGGTTATAACAATAGACACTGATCATACAAAACTACAACTTTCTATGTGTTATAATTCTGGTGTTCTATCGAGAATAAATTGCGTTACTAGAAATAGTATTGATCCTGATATAGTTAAAGTGGTTAGTAGATATGCTACCAATAAACGATGTATGGTTATTTTAGATTCATGGCACAGTTATGATCATGTTTTAAAAGAGATGGAATTGTATTCACAATTTGTTGCAGTTGGTTCTTATATGATAGTAGAGGACTCACATGTAAGTGGTCATCCAGTGAAATGGGAATATGGGAAAGGTCCTTTTGAGGCAGTGAAGAAATTTTTAAAAACAAATGATGATTTTGAGATAGATAAAGAATGTGAGAAATTTCTCATGACATTTAATCCCAATGGATATTTAAGGAAAATAAAATGAGTTGTCCTACGTGCAAATCAACGGAAATTTACGTATTAGGGACCACGACATCCACAATGGATTCAGGTTGGTTAAAATGTTATTGCTGCGGTCAGGTTTTTCGAGTTTATAAGGGATATAAAGATGACAGTAAAAACAGTAAAAATCTAAAATAAAGGAAATGTAAGGAGATTGAAATGATACCCCTATTTAAGGTAATGATGAGTGAGAAGGTACGAGAGCCATTAATTGAAACTTTGTATTCTGGTTATATAGGACAGGGTCCAAAAGTAACTGAATTTGAAATTGCTCTTTCCAATAAATTTAATAATCCATATGGATTAACAACATCTGCAGGAACACATGCTTTACATTTAGCTTTACGTTTATCTGGAGTTGGACCCGGCGATGAGGTTATTACAACCCCTCTAACCTGTACAGCAACAAATTTTCCAATACTTATGCAGGGTGCTGATATTGTATGGGCAGATGTTAAAGAGGATTTTAACATTGATCCTCTTGATGTTGAAAGAAAAATAACCGAAAAAACAAAAGCTATTATTTGTGTGCATTGGGGAGGATATCCCTGTGATATGAAGGAGTTACATGATATCGCAGTGAAACATGATATTAAATTAATTGAAGATGCTGCTCATACTTATGGTTCAACTTATTGTAAAACCATTATAGGAGATTGTAAATATTCCGACTTTGTAATGATGAGTTTTCAAGCAATAAAACACCTTACAACAGTTGATGGTGGCGTTTTATTTTGTCGAAATTATTCTGATTATGAAAGAGGAAAGCTTCTAAGATGGTATGGTATTAATAGAGAAAGTTTACGTCGGGATATGAGATGTGAGGAAGAGATTTTAGAATATGGTTATAAATATCATATGAGTGATGTTTGTGCTACCATTGGTTTATATAATATGAGTTTAGCTGACGAGAATGTTAAGAAGTGTCAAGAGAACGCTATCTACTATAATAAAGAGCTATCTAATATTAGTGGAGTCAATTTAACTCAAACTAAAGATGATAGAGAGTCATCATATTGGTTATATAGTTTGCTGACGAAAGACAGAGATGGATTTTCAAAAATGATGACTGATAGTGGTATTCACGTCTCCAAGGTGCACGAGCGAAATGATATACATGCTTGTGTTAGAGATTTTGAGTGTGATAGTTTACCTGTACTAAATTCCATTAATAAAGAATTAATATCAATTCCAGTTGGTTCATGGGTGGATGAAGAATCTAGAGAATATATTGCACAGAGAATATCGGAAGGATGGTAAATAAAATGGAAGTAACATTTAAACATGGTGGCGGATGTGGAGACATGATTTATGGTCTAGCTACTATGTATAATCTTGGTGGCGGAACTCTTCATTTAAATATTGATCAAGATAAGAAATTTTATAGATCATTATTAGAAGCTCAACCTTATGTAAAGGGTCTGATATATCATTCCTTCCTTGCACCCCAGTGGAAAGCATTTGATGTAGTTTATAATTTAGATGAATTTAGAAACCAACCATTTAACACTTATACAATATTAGAATGTCATGCGATGGCATTTAAATTAAATTTTAATTTAGATGCTCCCTGGTTATTCAATATTCAACCTAAATATGTTGCTGATATTATTATCAATGATACAGGCAAATTGAGGTGGGAAGGTATTACAATTGATTGGGAAGAACTTCGAGGATTTGAAGATAGAGCAGTATTTGTTGGTCTTGATCATGAGTATAAAAACTTCTGTGAAAATAGAAAATATAATATTAAGAGATATGAGATAAAAGATGCTATGGAGTTTGCTGAAATTATTAAAGGATCAAAGTTTTATTTGGGTAATCAGTCAACAGGACTTGCTATAGCTGAAGGATTAAAAGTTCCACGATTTGCAGATTTATATTTAGGAAGATCCAAACAATATCCCAAAGGAAAGACAGGTCATTGGAAATTAGAAAGTGAATTGGTGAGGAGGTATTTAGATGTCTAAAGTATTTTTAGTTTTTGGACCAGAGAGTTCAGGAAATAATTTAACATCATTAATATTAAAGACGATGTCCTGCTATTGGGAAGAACCTCAACTGTTGGACAAATTTATTGTTGGAGAAATGAGTTTAGCTGGAATTACTGATAATCCAAATTTAGTGTTAAGACGAAGTGTTCCTTATGGAAGAGAATGGTTTGATCCAACGACTGCTTCTTTAGAATTTGAAAGATGCGGATATAAAATGTACACTATTGTTTTACAAAGAGAGTGGATGGCAACTATGTTATCTAATTATTATCATAGAGCTTCAGATGTTGGAGAAGCTTGGAATACATTAGTTTCAGCAGAAATACATATTGCAAAATTCTTACATTTGCTTAAACCATTTTATATTTTAAATACATCTGCATTAATGAAGGATCCTGAACCTTGTATAAAAGGTCTGGAAATATTTACAGGACTGAAATGGCCAAAAGATGTTCCTTACAATAGTATTATAAAAGATTCTGATATTGGAAGACACCAGTTATTGTTAGATCATGGATTTAATTCTATTGACCGGATGATACATAAGAAGTATATAACAAGACCGAAAGCAGTGGTGAAGAGAACTAGTGCAAAAGAGAGATAGGAGAATAAAATGGTTGTAGAAAGTAATAAATTTCATCTAAATGATTTTCCTTTGAGAGCTGATAAAGCAATAGTTGTAACATCTTGGGATGGTCATAGATTATTTCTTAAAAAGACACTAGAAAAATATATGGAAACTGGAGCTTATGTAATATGTAGTTATGATTGTAAGGGAGAGTTTCCAAGTTCTGATATTATGAAAATTCCACACTCTTGGGTATTTAAACATAGAACTTATGGAGCAGATAAAAGAATTGGTTGGTTATGGGATACAGTCTATGCTGCTGGTGTGTTATTAAGAATGAATGAAGTGAGAGTTGTATTTACAGCAAACGGAGATTGTATATGGGAGAATCCAAAAGGAATAAATGATATTGTTAAATTACTGGGTAATGATTGTGATATGATGGCATCCTCTACTGAACCAAATCTAACTCATACTTGTAGTGTTATGTTTAAAGCGTATATATATCAAAGACTTGCGGATTTTATTACAGACACTCTAAAACATAATATACCAAAATCATATAGTCCAGAAGTTATCTTAAGAGATTTTATAAATCATAATAATATCAAAAATGGGATTGCTCCAATACAACCAATCTATCCTCCTAATCATAGATATAAAGGAGTGGATCATTATAATGCATATGAAGAAGATAGCACATGGAAAAGAATTTTGGGATTTAGAAATCTTGGAGCTGAACATAAACAATCACCTGTAGAACATTTAGAACCTATTCCAAAAAAATATATTGATTTCAAACACGACTATTTTACAAAGCATGAAATGGTGTTACATAAATATTATGAAACAAATGATAGAAGATGGTTATATAAATATTGGGCAGAAGGAGAGGATTCATATTGGAATAGAAGATATTATCCAATAGAATATTATGGAAAGGAACCACTACATGATGATTCAAAAAGGAATGAGCTTGGACCTCCATCTGAAAGATTAAACCATTTCATTAGACAAGAGTTTCAATCATTTGTTTTAAAGGATGAAGAATATTATGAGAAATGGAAAGATGTAATAGAAGGGAGTAATTAATGACAATAACTAGAGCTTTATTGAAGGATGAAAAAATATCTGCTAAAGATCGTGCATATTATAAAGATATTTTGAAGGGTTATGAAGAATGTGACAAATTTGCTATTAAGGCATTGAAACCTTTGGGAATACTATTAACCTCGCATCCTGGAAATAGACCATTTCTAACAGCATCAGTTAAATCTCATAAGAAGCTTGGTTACTGGTTAGCAGTTGTTTATGATAACTATTGGAATCCCATTCATAAGGGTGCCTCATTTGATGGTCTAATGCCAAAGAGAGAAGTGTTTGATGAAATTGATACATTTATAATTTCAAGATATCAAACCTGGGGTGGAGTTCTATACCCTTATTTTTGGTGTTTAAAATTTGGTCTTCAAACCATGGGTAGTTTTGAATATGTTTATTGTGCAAATGGGGATTGCATATTAGAGAAACCTGAAAACTTTAACCAACTAATGGATATGATGGGTGATGCTGATATATTTGGAGTTGGTTGGGAGGAGAATAATAAAAGACCCCTATTTAATACAACTGGATTTATTGCTAAAACTGTTGCTATTAATGCTATGATGAAACACTTTCAAGATCATTTAATTCCTTTAGACAACTATGAAAAATACGCTCAACAGATGGGGAATACAGAAGCACGTTTTGCTAGAGCTATAATAGATTTGGATTTGAAGTGTGTTAAACCCAAAGAAAATCCATTCAATACACAAGTATGGAAACCTGGAGTCGGGACTTGGTATAAGACTGTAGGATTTAGACATATTCATGGTGAGTATAACTATCAAATGAGATATGGAAAAAAAGAAGAAATCCCTTGGGATTATATTGATGAAAAATATTTAAATAGAAAGAAATAAATAAGAACAAAATATAAAATACCAATATAACGACTAGAGGGGTTCCTATTATATGCTAAGAGATAATATTATAAGGAGTATTAGCGGAAGTAGTAATATCCAATGGAGAGGTTCTTGGTCTGATGGTACTGCTTATATTATAAATGATCTAGTTGAGAATAATGGGAATTCTTATATATCAACAATTAATCACACTTCGACAATTAATGATGAACCGGGTGTTGGTGTTAATTGGACATTAAATTGGGATTTATTTGCTTCAGGTGGAGCAGATGGATCTGATGGTGCACCAGGTGTGGATGGTGCTGATGGAATTGACGGAGAGAGTTTCACCTGGCGTGGTTCTTGGTCTATAGATACCACATCTTATCTTATCAATGATGTAGTCTATAACAATAGAAGTTCTTATATTTCAATAAGTGATCATAGTCCGTCATTAGATACTGAACCAGGCGATGGAACATCTTGGATAACTGTTTGGAATCTAATGTCGTTGGGTGGTCAAGATGGTATTGATGGTGCAGATGGTATTCCAGGTGCTCCAGGTGTAGATGGAATAGACGGAGAAGATGGTGCTCCAGGTGTAGATGGTACCGATGGAAGAGATGGAACTTTTACTAGATGTGATCAATTAATTCTTGAAATGGAGATGGAGTTTAAAACTTCATATCTATGCTACTATAAAACGTTTACATATGATTCTAGCAAACAATTAACTGATATAGATATATGGAGCGATTCTACAGCGAATGTAAGATTGTTTCATAAAGATTTCTTATATGATTCAAAAAAGAATTTAATTCAGACTGATTTAACAAGAATTTCAGATGGAGCATTATTAACAAGTATATTTAATTATAATTCTTCTAAACAGTTAATATCAATAGAAAGAACAGGATATTGTTCTTGTAGTTCTAGTAGCAGTTCGATATCAATTTCTTCATCATCTCAATCTATTAGCTCAAGCTCAAAATCTAGTTCAAGTTCTGTCTCATCTAGTTCAAGCTCAAGTTGGAGTTCAAGTTCATCATCTATTTCATCAAGCAGTAGATCAAGCAGTTCAATTTCAAGTTCAAGTAGTTCTGTAATTTTTGAGATGGTGAGAATTATACATAGTGGAGAAGAGAGAATAACACATGATGGAGATTTAAGGTTACTATATTAAGAGGATATTAAAATGGCCAAAACAATACCACAATTAAATCTACCTTCACTTCCTTTAAATGATAGTGATTTATTAGAAGGTTCCCAAGATAATACAGCATCTGTTAAAATAAGTATCTTAGAACTAGAGGGTAAAATTTTAGATGGTGCTACAAAAGTCTGGACTTATACTACAATAGTTAGTACAACATCTGGAACTTCAATAACTGTGACTACATCAATTCCATCCGATGCTATGGAGGTTGAAGTAATGCTAAATGGAGTAAGCACTAACACAAGTAGTCAACCTCCTGTTATAAGACTTGGAGACGCGGGTGGGGTTGAATTGACTGGATATACTGGGGTTGTTAGGGGTCCAAATGGAGAATCTGCTGTTACAGATGGATTTTATACATTTAGGGTAAACGCTTGGAATGCAGCTGATATAGTATCTGGTAGATTTAGATTAACAAGGTGGGATCCGAATTTACATTTATGGATGGCAGATGGAATATCAAATATTATATCTAAGTTGAGTACATTTTCGGGAAGGAAAACTACATCACAGTCATTAACTACAATATCTCTATCAACGCCAAGTGGGGTAGCAACATTTGATTTAGGATCTGTAAGGGTAAGATATAGATAATTGGTATTTAACTGTATTAAAAGTTAGAACAAAATGAAAAGGAGAATGGTTTAATTATGAATGATAATGAACCTATAATCAAACTATTAGAAAAAGATGAAAGAACAGAGAAGAAAGTTCATAAGATGGATCCAAATAAAACTATCTATGAAATGATGCGTGTTAAAATAGATAAACTTTTAGATGATTTTATAGAATATTATTATCCAAAAGGTGGTCGTTCTATTACAGTTACTATTGAAGTAGGAAAAGAAACTGGAACAGATTCTCACGAAGATGAATTTGAATATAGTGATACTATGAAGGTAGTTCATAAAGTTGGAATCAAATGATAGAATGTGATGGTTGCACCCTTTGTTGTAAATTTCCAGTGATACCAGAAGTGAACAGCAAAGTTAATGAATATTGTCAATATTGTAAAGAAGAAGTTGGTTGTGAAATTTATGAAGAAAGACCAGAATCTTGTCGTATATATGAATGTGCTTGGAAGCAGATGATAAGTCAAATGTTAATTGTTAGTAAAGAATTGAGACCAGATAAATGTCATGTCTTATTTGAAAAATATTCTGATAATGTAATTGTAGGAGTTACAGAAAAAGAATTATCTTTATTAGTGTTAAACCAAATAAACTTTTTCAGGAGGGAAGGAATATCTATCTTAATTGTTGACTATAATAAAAAGTCAAAAACCTTCTTTTTGGCAGCAGGACATAATAGAGACTTTGTAAGGGAGCAAATTAATGGCGGCACCAAGCTACACAGAAGATTTAAGTGATATAGCAACCGGGGATGAAGCGTCAGGTTGGGTCGAATTAACCGGAACAGATCAGGATAGTGAAGTATATAATGTTCAAGGTGCCCCCGCTTATCAAGATGGTGAATATCCATATATTCAAGGAAGTTATGCTGTTACACAGGACACAACTAAAAATACTGGTATTGGTTCTTTAGCTTATAATTCAGGTGGTATAACAGTTCCTACTGATGGAGCAGTATTTGTATGGCATAACTATTCTTCACCATTTGCTTTTGGAACTTACGCTCAAGGTGGATTTAGAATTGTTCTCGGATCTGGTTTGAGTGATTTTAATGTTTGGTACACAGGTGGACAGGATAGAGATAGTTATCCTTATGGTGGATTTGTAAATCATGTAGTAAATCCAACGATAACAAGAGACAATTGGGCAGGTACAACCACAGGTACAATAAATTATGTTGGCAGTGCTGTATATGTACTAACTGGTCCTGGTAAGGGCGAACCCCACCAGGTAGATGTAATGAGATATGGTCGTGGTTCTGCGATATTTGAACTTGGTGATGATGTTGGGGGTGGATATGCAACAATTGCTGGATTTGCCACACAAAATGATGATCAAAATAACAGATGGGGTTTGATACAGGCAACTCCTGGTGGTTATCTTTGGAAAGGACGTATGCAGCTTGGATCAGTATCAAATCCTGTTTATTTTGTAGATACAAATAAAGCTATATTTATTCAATGGACTCCAAAAGTTACAGCAAATTTTAACCTAATTGAAATTATTAATATAGACTCATATGTTTCAATGGTTGGTTTTACATTTCAGGTATTAGATACAAGTACAGCATCACGTGGACGATTTTTAATGTCATCGCCTGCTACTGTTTATATGGATTCATGTACGTTTATAGATATGGATACATTTATATTTGATTCAACTGCGGATTTTCATCCAGTTGAAATTATTAGTTGTATCTTTAGACGATGTAATCAGGTTACACAGGGTGGAGCTGAATTTGACGGATGCTTATTTACTAATAGTGATGCTGCAGTTTCATTATTGGTTGAAAATTTAAATCTTATAACTAATTGTGATTTTATTAGCGATGGTTCAAACCATGCAATGGAATTAGATTCTAATCATGCAGGTGGCAGCTTTACCTTATTGAATTGTAATTATACAAATTATGCTGAAAGTGATGGTTCGTCTGGAAACGAATGTATTTATAATAATTCAGGTGGTCATGTTACTATAAATGTTTCTGGAGGTGAAATACCAACAATTAAAAATGAAACAGGATCTACAACCTCTGTTGTTGCTTCCATTATTTGGACGTTTGTAATAAAGAATCAAGCAAATGAAACAGTGACTGGTGCAGAGTTTAGAGTTTATAATTCTGGAACACAAACTCAAGTTTATGGAGTTGAATCTTCAGCGACTGGAACAGAGGTTTATAATTTTGATCAATCTTTAGCAGGAAATGCTGTTGATGTAGTTGTTCTCGATGTTCCAGACTATTTATACTTTAGACAGACCTTGTTAAGACCTAGTGGTAATCAAAGTACCACTTTGGTTTTAGCTGTAGATAGATGGTATTCAAATGAAATAACAACAAAAACTAGAACTTGGGGCGGTAGACCTAATGATGATTTTACAGGAGTTGTGGATACATATATTGATAATCAAAATCCAGCAACACCATATGGAAACAGTGTTGATTTAAAATTAGCATCAGATATAAGTGGTATTCAAGAAATTTTATTTAGACCAAATATAACAACCATTCCATTTGGAGCTACAATAAATTCAGCAAATCTATATCTTTATATCTATAGCAATACATATTTAATTACTAGAAGTCTTACTGCTTATCCATTAAAGAGAAACTGGGTCGAATCCGAAGCAACTTGGAATGTTTACTCTACTGGAAATAGCTGGCAAAGTGCTGGAGCAGGTGGAGCTAATGATAGAGGAACAGCAGATGCACCAACTACATCTATAACTAATGGACAGACTGGTTGGATTTCATTAGATGTTTCTGATAGTCTTCAAGATTATTTTGATGAGGTAATATCCGTCCATTATGGATGGTTACTTATACATGGTGGTGGTGGTTCAGGTGAAGTGGTTTTAATACATAGTAGGGAATATACAGTAGATACAAGTTTAAGACCATATTTAGAAATAAATTATACTACATAAGAAAGAACATATTATAAAGATTATTTACAAAGACATAAAATATAAATATGTTATTAGTATCTATATTAGGAGGAAATAAAAATGGCAAAGATAGTTGATCCAGATGATCTAAATCAAGAAACTGAGGTTTTTATTGATACAACTGCGCGAACTATTGCTTTAGTTGTAGCAGGTAATTTATCTACTGATGGTGTTGCGTTACAAACTTTTTATTCATTTTTAAAGGAGGAATGGAGAACAGATGCAAACTTAATTAAGTTTCCATTCCCAATGGTACCAATTACTGACGAACAGATGGACTTTGTTGATAGTTGGGATCTTCTTGATTCAGCTTCAAGATTGTTGATTCGAGATGGTGGTTGGTCTGTCCAAGGAGCTGCTTCTGAACAGGAGTGGATGAATGTTACAACACTTGGTGCGTTTGATGATTCTGGTGTTGACTTGGCATACTACATTCAGGCAGCTGATCAAACAAATGTTGCTTATTTTAATTTAACCGGTGAAGTAAACCAAGCTGTTCAAATTTATGGAGATGCTGATAATGGTAACTTTAATTATAGAAGTTACTTTAAGATTTTCCTAAGAGAAGAACAAAAAACTTATAACAGCTATAATCTATTGACAGAACAGAATTTATCAGTTCTGACATATAGAAAATATGCTATGCCTCTATCAAATGGAACAGATATTAAGGTAACACATACAGATGCACAAATTGAAGGGGATGCTCCAACATATGGTGGTATTACGGTTACGTATTATGGAACTCCACAAAGTAGAGTTATTAATGGTGTTCCTTATGATTTTAGTATCATCATTAATGCTAATAATAAGGCGAAAGAATATGTATATGAAAAAGTCCAGTATTTGTTGAGACAACAAGCAGATATTGACTCTGGTGATGGTTTCTGGTGGGGTCAAACAGCAGATGAGATGCTACAGTTTATTGGTGATGATCTATATACTAAACTTACATCTCTTGGTGGTGTTTATATTGATAATTATATTGTTGGCGATACAAACTCATTATTCTTTGCTGATGATTCATTTCTTGGAACATATAGAGCTCACGCTTTTATTGCCACTGGTTCAATTGCATTTAATGATAATATCCAGGATGATGCTGATGCTAAATATTGGATGTTTTTCACAAGTACACCAGCTGGAAATTATGGTACAGAGAATGCTATTATAGTTGAAGATGCTACTGCTGTTCAAATTACGGGAGATGTTAATGCACAAGCATCTATTGATTTTACATTTGACTATGATAATAATGCACAGGGATCAAGAACTCCTGTAACAGATGCTGCTGTAACAGTTGTTGCTATTGGATTATTGACAGCACAGTTTGTTAAGGTAACATCAACTCTTGTTAGAAGTAAAACTAATAATATTTCTGTGGTTGCACCACTGGAAAGAAACTACAGTAATCCAACATAAGCGAATAGGTGAATTTGTAGGGTCTCTATTATTGAGGGGATTAAGTTCCCCTCAATGGCCTAAAATAAAACAAGAGGAGAAATCAAATGGCAGATGTTACCTTTGATGGTACAGCAAGATTAATTATTGTTAATAATGGAATAACAGAACTCGATGTTGCTGACGTATACTCTTGGTGGAAGGAATGGGTTTTAGAATCAGATAATGCAAAGTATTTAAGTGCATTTAGAACGACTGGAGGTGACCCTATTTCAGGGACTTTAAATATTTCAGCATATTTTTTCTTAACCAATGGTTGGAGAATGAGACCAGATGAAGTTGATCATACTCTAACTGTGAATGGTAATTTATATGTTGAAGGAGGTGTGGATTTTCCATTTGTTACAACTATAGATCCATGGACAGTTTTAGTTACTCTACAAGTTTCTCCACAATCTCAAAGAGTATCTACTGGAATTGGAACTGTTGAAGAAGTTCAACAAGCTGTCTGGTCTAAGGATTTGGCAGATTATGAAAGCGACGATGATACCGCTGGTCAGGATATTAAGGATATCAAGCGTAATACTGGTTTAATTCCAGCTACATTATAAGGAGTTTAATATGCTACAAGGAATTCTCAATCAACCTGTATCTGAACACTTTACAGTTGCAGATGAGAATGGCAATTTAATTCCTGGTATTCCTCCAGCTCAATTTACTCTCTATGTTTATAATCCAGTAGGTAGTGAAGTATCTGGATCTGTGTCAGGCACAATAATAGAACTAGGAAGTGGAAATTATAAATATGTATTTACACCAAATTCGGAGGGCACCTGGTATGTCAATACAACGCATCCAACTTATTTTCCTTGGGGTAAATCGGATGATGTTCAAGTATTTAATGGAGATTTATCAACAATTTATGATGCTGTTTCAAAGACCCTCGGTCTCTCGCATCATAATATGTATATAGATGATCCAACCTATGATGAGTATGGTAATATGATTTTAGCAAGAGTGAGAACATATTCAAATCCTGCATCTGTTGGAACATCAAATGATATAATTGAGACATATAGAATTACAGCAGATGGAACCGAATGTGGAAAATTCAACTACTGGCAACAAATTGTAGGAGTGTAAAATGTCTGTAAGCATTGCAACTGGCGGAATGTTTAGGGATTGTTGCGGTGGCGGAGGAGGAACTGGATTCGGTGGAGGAGCACCAGCTGTTGGTCAATTAGCTGAGAAGCAAAGATTTGCGGTTAAGGTTGATAAGGTTTATTTTAGAGATGTTAAAAGTAAAGATAAAGATTTAAAAGTTTTAGTTAAGCAAATTACGATGAATGATTTTTAAGAGGAAAATAAAATGTTATATTTAAACCCAGGTAAAGAAAAGATCTTGACATTTGAAGTTGAATTGTCCGGTGCGAATTCCTCAGAAATTAATGGTTTTGTTAGATTCTTTATTTCAGAAGAAGTTCAACTTGGATTTCCAGTTGTTGTTGGTGATAGTCAAATACAGGCAGTGATTGCTCCATTAAAAAATCTTGTTAAGAAAAGTATTAAAAACGGAACAGTGTTTGAAGCGCAACTTGATTTATATACAGAAGATCAAGATTACTTTAGTCCTTGGAAGGGTGAGATTGAAGTAAAAATGCCTGTTACAATAGAAGCTAAAATAGCTGGTGAAGGTGGAGAAAGAAAACCAGGTGTAAAAATTAAATCTATTTCAGAATCAAGTGAAAAGGCAAAGACAAAAAAGGAACAAATTGTTGAGGAACGTCTGAATAAATATAGAAATGTTAAAACATCAAATGTAAAGACCAAACCAAAAAGCGTTAGCAAAAAGCATACGGTTGAAGATCTTAAAAAATATGTTAATGAAGATTTTATCTATAAATATATGGCAAGGGTAGGAACTGGGAATAAACGGATTCAAGAGATTGTATATGAACAAGCTGTGAATGCTGCAGCAAGTGGAGACCAATATAAAGTTTTAAAAGAAGTTGTGAAAATACTTGGTAAAAAAATACCAAAATAAAAGTGAGGAAGTTCATATGAAAAAATTATTTATAGTATTGTATTTAAGCGTATTATTAGTATCTTGCATGGGAAACCAAAAAGTAGGAGTAACACCATGCATTGTTGACAAACCTGATGGAGCTCAACTTTCATTAGTTGAGTTTTGTGCTGATGTTAAAATGTTTGGTAGGACGAGTTACATTTGTAGTCTACAAGAAGATTATAAGTTTGACCCTTGTATTATTCATAGAGGTATGGAAGTGGTATCCAAAGAAGGTTTGATATTAGAAGGATATACATTTCAAGAATTTGAGGCGTGGGCACAATATACTAAAGATCGTGTTAAAAATGGCATAACATATGGGGATCTTAAAACTATTGTTTTAGCTCAATTCACTAAGATAAATAAAATGGTAGGATCTCAAGTTTTTCTTTTTGGTGATATGTTTTTACAACTTCCGCAAGACAAGTTCATTCCAGATGATGATATTATACTTGTAGTATCAAGTATAGATGACCTTGTATCCGAGGTTAGGGGGTTGAGTATATGGGTGGATTAAATTGGGATGCTGAAAATCTTAGTCAATATTATATTTATCGTGGTTTAATGGGTAATGGAGATCTTGTAGAATTTACTACTTATTCAAGAATTGGAAGTATGATAAGAGGGATAACAAAAAAGGATGTTAATCACACTGGCATTGTGTGGTGTGTTCAAGAGTTTGAAGATATTAAAGATAGAAGATTTGTAATGGAAGCATTATCTCGAGGTATCGAAATAAACTTATTATCAGACAGATTAAAAAATTATAAGGGAAGTGTATATTGGCACTCATTAAAAAAAGAATTTGATGAGTACCGAGATAAGATTGCAAGTATTTGTCTTTTAGCAGAGGGGCGAACAGAAGAAATAAGATATGATTATATATCATTGATTAAAAATATGTATAAAAAAGTAAATGTTGATGTATCAAAATATAGCTTTTGTTCTGAGTTTGTTCAATGGGTATTAGAGGAAGCTGGGGTATTAGAGAAACAAGAAACAGCTTTGAGACCGGGTGAATTTGACTCGCTTAACATTTATAAACCAAGAATTCAAATTTACTCATGGAAAGACTAATGAGATTATCAATTATTATATTTTGTATATATTCAATCATATTTTATTTTTTAATTTCTTCTTGTACATTTAGACACTATGAGGTTTATTTCAACTATTATGTTGGTAATAATAGATATGCAGAAAAAATTACAGATAAGGATGTTGAACTTATTAAGAGATCGATAACTGATATAGAAAAGCAAGTTACTAATATTCCACCTGGTTCTGGAAATTTAACTATTTATATTCAAGCGGAAGTGCCAAAACATATACAAACAGATGCTAATTTAGATGCATCAGTGCCTCTAGTGGGGAAATGAAAAATGGAAAATGTAATAAATGAAATTACGTCAATAATTGCACCAGCTCTAATTACAGCGATTGGAATATTAATAACGTGGGGATTAAATGAGTTAAGAAGATTTGTTAAAAACAAAACTGATAATAGAGAAATTGATGCTGCATTTGATCAACTTGATAAGATAATAAAGGGTACGGTCATCAAAGCTGAACAAGTAATGAAAAAATATGGAGCAGATGGTAAAATTACTGAAGATGAAGCAAGAGAGATAAAGAGATCTGTAGTTGCTGATATTAAATGCCAGTTGCCATTATCAACAGAAGTTTTTTTAAAGAAAGTTATAAATGATGTTGATGCTCTAATAGATACAAGAGTTGAAGTTGAAGTTTATAAATTAAAAGAAGCTAAAAAATTATAAAATGTTTTGTGGAGGATATTAGACATGAATACAGTTGATTTAAAAATACTTGCAGGTGCTGTCATTGTTGAATGTAAATTAGATAAGCAATCCAAAGGACAGCTATTAGAATGGATTCAAAATGAAGCATCCAAAGTTGATGTTATGGGATTTCTTTTAGATGGCAGAGTTCAACATTTTGAAGGATATTCTGAACAAATAGTTGTAGATAGATTTGAAGCACATGAACTTAGTGAAGGATGGGGAAAAACAATTCTTGGTATGTTTATATTAAGTCCAGTAGGTTGGGTTGCATATAGACTAATTAGAGCTGTCTTTTCTAAATCTTCTAGAAAATGTGGAGTTTTATCTATTGGAAAACCAAGGGATTTGTGTTTTATAAGAGTTAAAATGACAAAAGCAGAAAAATTGTTAAGTCTATTTAAGAGAGAATTAGCAAATTGTTCTAAATCCAAAAATCCTGATAAGTGTAAAGCTAAAGGTAGCGCTCAAATTGATAAATATTCAGCTGAATTAAGACAACTTCAAGCAAGAATACAAGATATGAAAGGAAGTGGTGGTGGAGTTGAAGTTAGTGCTGGAGGAGGAGCTACTATAAAAACAGGATGATGAAAGGAAATATTAATGGAGTATCCAGAGAAAATTATTGAATTGTTAAGTAATAATATGACAGAAAGATCATTTAAGTTATGGCAAGGAATCAATTCTATGATTCCAGATACTTGGAGTAGACCAACTTCATCAACGAACAAGTATCATAAAAAATTGAATGGTGAAGTTCCCACAAATGCAGAACATGTTTATGAGATGCTTTATACAGCAGTTAAGATTTTAAGATTATTTGAAATTAAATTGAAAACATCTGATTGCGATAAGTTGTTATTTGCAATATCTTTACATGATATTTTAAAATATGGAAAGATGGGCGATCGAAAACATACAGATATAAGTCATGATAAAGAAGCTGCTGATTTAGTTAGTAATAATAAACAAACATTTTTAGAAATATTAACTGAGGAACAGTTTGCAATTATGGAAGAATGTATGAGATTTCATAGTGGGAGATGGAGTACAAATGTTTTAAAAAATAAACCCTTTTCCTTTAAAGATTATAATCCAGAAACTCTCTTTGTACATATCCTTGATATGATGAGCGCAGCTGATTTAATTCAGACTGATGTGAGGCAATAAATGACATTAGCATCTACTATACTTGTAGGAGAGTTACAAGCGTGGTCTCATTCCTTTATATTAGGTTCAACAATAAATAAGAATGCGGTTCCTTTGCCGGTTGATATTGGGGATGTCTATTTATCGCCTAACTCATTCATAGCTCTTCTTTTTAATGATGATTATGATACGGTTACTTATCCAAATTACAAATATTTATATAAAGAAGAAAGTATTTCTTGTTGGCCAAGTACAGTTAAAAATCGAATTATGATTTATCCAATATCAGCTAAGTATCTTGTTATAGATGATGATGAAGGAACAAATGTATTTACTTTACAATCTGATGATTTTTCTTTATTGGATGCCTTATTGTCTTATAGAGGAGATTCAACCGGAGTAATAATTGTTGATTCAGTCACAACTTATTTTGATTCAACTGCAAATATTTTATATGCGACTTATAATAATTTATCAACTATTTTATCAAAGCTAATTTTTTTATATTTAGATTTAAAACTTAATGACAACTATTCTAATTATAACAATACAACATTAGTATCAAACGGAACTATTTTAGAAACTCTCTATGAAATGTATGTTATGGATCAGTATTTTGATTTTATGAGTCTTAGAGAATCGGATATTACCACGTTTGACTAAGAGGAGATAAAACTTGTTTACAGTAGACAACTTTTGGGACATATTATCTGCGGCAAGTGGAGACACTGTAGCTGGTATGACTAATGTTCTCGATTCTCTTGCTAAAGATTCTAAAGCAAAAGCTGGATTGTATTTTGACTTTGTTCTTGGTGGAGCTCCTCCTAGTAGTTCAGATGACTGGTTACGTTTGAGAAGTTTTTTACTTGATTGGTATGCAGCACATCAAACCATTGCTTCTGCAAGTTCTAAAATAACAAATGTTGAAACTCTTTCTAATCCTGATCTTGATGAATTATTTAGAAGTTTTGGTTTTAATCATTCTACACAATTAAAAGGACCTGACGATAATCCTATTGATTTAAAAATTAATTTCTTTTTAGATCTTGTTAATTTATATAAGAGAAAAGGAACACCACAAGCAATAGTTGAAGTATTACAATATTATGGTGTTACAAAAGTAGATATATATGAATTTTTTATAAAATTAGAAGCAGTGGACTCTTTAATTTTTGAAGGAACTGCAATTGCTGGAACAACAACAAATCCTTCCAAACTTACATTTGATTATGATAGATTAACTGCTAATGATCCTCACTGGTTATATACTCAAGATCAAATATTACAACTTCAACAAATAAATGATATTAACTTACCATCTAAAACTCCTTATTTGGGAATTCGTCCAGTAGCTTCAATTGATGGTCCTGAAATTGGAATTCTTATAAGACTTGTACAAGATCAATTTCAATATTATTTAGATAATGGTGTAGTCCCAACAGCTAATGCTGAAGTTAGTGAAATAGGTGAAGTTGTTTCTTTATTAGAACTTTATTTATCAATCGTATATTTATTTAATAAACAATACAACGTTGGTCAAACTGGAGATAGTTTTATATGCTATGATGGAACTTCAGTAGCAAATGTCACTGATATAATAGATGAGTTTGAAATTGCAACTGCTAGACCAATAGATAGATCAGGAATTATATCTGGTCTTACAACATTTTATGATGGATTTACGAGAGAGAATCCAAGAAACTTTTTACAAAATAGATTAGATGCTGAAATGTTTCTTACATTAATAAATCCTTCATTGAAGAGTGCATTAGATTCTACCACATTAACAGATTCGGAGTTAATGTTTAGTTTAATGAAAGACCTTTCATCTTGGGTTCGTATCAACCTTGGATATGGTTTTGTTAATATGGGTTTTATTATGTTTGGTATAGATTCATTCTTTGAGGATCTTAAACCTGTTATTAACTTTTTCAAACCATATAGAGCAAGATTATTATTACTTGAGTTGTTACAAATTGATAACCCTTTATTTAATACGATTATTGTAGAGGATTATGCTGAAACTCCAAGAGTAGAATTTCCTATTTATGATTGGGTAACAGGAGATGGTAATCCTTGCTGTACACATGAGAATATTGATGCAACTGATAGTTGTACAATTTGTTTGAATGATTCAACTACCAGTTTATTTTATCAAAGAGAAACATATGATTGTGATTCTTATTTTGATATTGGTGCTGTAACAGATATAAGACAGACTGATTTCTTTCCATTTATAGAGGAAATTCGATATATAAGATTAGTATGTATCCCACCAGATTTCGATTCAACTGCTATTGTTTATAATGAGGTAACAGGAGGTGAGCTAATTGCTGATGGCACATCTACATTGGTAGTAGATAGTACGTCTGTAGGAATCATTGCTGAACCACGATGTACAGATTCTACAGATGTACTGTTAATATATACACATCCTTCTTTTGAAGGGTGTTCAGATTCAACAAATTATATAGTTTTGTATGAGGAAGTTACGACTGGAGGATTTGCAAATTTTGATGAACCCGGTACGTTTGATTGTATGTCGGGATTTGATCAAGCTAGGATACAAATACAGGTTCTTGCTAGTAGCTCATCAAGCTCTGTCTCTTCATCTAGTAGTTCAAGTTCCAGTTCTTTATAGAACCATAAAAATATAAACCAATGAATTTTTATTACAAAGGAGCATAATATGAATATTGGAAATGTGCCAGTAAAAGAACTTTTACTTGTGCTATACGGAGGTTTATTTGGTTGGGTGTTAGGTAAATTTCCAGTTAAATGGATCTATGGAGTTTTAGCTATTGCAATATTATTAACAATTGTTTCTGTACTTAAATAAAGTTTAGAAAAAAAAGAGAAGTGATATAAGGTTAAAACAATCGAATATAATATTTTGTCACTTCTCTTCCATTCATAGTTTACATAAATATCACCCCCTTATAGTTAGTTTTAAAATCAGAGCAGGAGAGATCATCCTTACTGGGATAGAGTCCGGAGATGATCGCTCCGAATACCCCCACCAGCATAGGTCTCCTGCTCTGAAGTCGGAGCGCATAGTTTTATAAAAAACAGCGCAACTCCTACCTTATCAATTATTTATATATATAGCAGAATCGTATTTAAATAATTAGAACAAATAAATGTAAGCAATAAATAAACCAACTGACTTTAAGCAAATCCGAGGTCTTAGTCAGTGACCTGTTAAAAGGAGGAAGTAAAATGACATATAAAGATCAGTTAGTAGCAGAACTCAAATTGAATGGTAAAATTCTTCGAATAAAGGATGATACTGTTTACCTACCTTTTGGATCAGAGTATTCCATATTATTAAAAAATTTGAATACTCGTAGAGCATCCATTAAAATTGAAATTGATGGGCAGGATGTTTTAGACAATAATGCTTTAGTCATTGATCCAAATACAACCACTGAATTGTCTGGTTTTTTGAAAGGAACAACAGCTAGGAATAGATTTAAATTTATTCAAAAAACAAAACAAATTCAAGAGCATCGTGGCGATAAGATTGAAGATGGTTTTATAAGAATTGAATTTGCATTTGAAAAACCAGTTGCTGAACCCTGGATTGTTAAAACTATTAATGAAGTACACCATCATTATGATAGTCCTATTAAGTATACTCATTATGGTTCTGTAGGAGATTGGACTTACAATTCAAGTGGAGATGCTGATAGATCAGTAATAAGAGGTATGTCTGATATTAGATCATTTAATTGTAATGTTGAAGATCTTGGAGTAACACCTGCCCAGGATGAAGGAATTACTGTAAAAGGATCTCAAATTAATCAGGATTTTAATTATACTTCAATGGGTAAATTAGAGGATCCAAAAGTTATAATTATTAAACTTTGCGGTTTAACAAATAGTGGTGGTCAAGTTAATCAACCATTAACTATCAAAGCTGTACTTACGTGTTCTATTTGTGGAACAAAGTCCAAATCATCAGCTAAGTATTGTTCTAATTGTGGAACTTTTTTAGAATAATAAAGAATTCCCGTGGCTGGGATAAAGGGTGCAGTTTTTAGGAGTAGATAAAATATGCTCTGCTTCGCTGCATCCTTTTTTTCGTTTTAGTTTCTAATCTTAAAAGATTTTTAGAACAAAATACAAACTTTGTACGCTATTGTCAGTAAACATAAAGGGAAATTTATTATGGAAAAAAAGGTAAAAACAACTATAGTTGAAGTCCATGATCATTATGGCGACGAATGTTTAGGAGACTCTGTTAATAGAAATATGAGTTCCGAAAGAAGACCAATTGGTGAGGTTCATATTTTTGAGGTGGACGAAAATGGGAAAAGACAACTTGTAAGAAAAAATAATTTAGTTGTTTATAATGGAAGAGAAATACTTGCTCAAATGCTAATAAAACAGCATAATCCAGATGCTTCAGCTACTTCTAAAAATGCAAAAGATCATTTTCTCTGCTGGTTTGGTTTAGGCGATGGTGGAGTCTTACCAGCTGATCCATTAGATCCTGTTCCACCAACATTGCTCAATACGGATCTTAATTCTCCTATTTTGATCAATGCAACTGATTCAAATTTAGGAGAGAGTGGGTATAAACATCCATTTGATCAAATTGAATATGAAAGAGATCCATTGAATGATGATAAATGGTTAATATTAAAAGTTACAGTTACTATCGGAGTTGATGATGCAAATGGTGAACAAATGAGTGAAGCAGGTTTATTTACTGCTACTTCAAATGCTGGAGGTTGGGCGGGTGATTTTTTCTTATTTGCAAGAATTACTTTTTCATCAATTGTAAAGACTTCTGATAGAAGACTAGTTTTTGTGTGGTATCTTTATGTTTAACTGTAAAATATGTGATAGAGAGTTTGTTAAAATAAAATCTTTACAAGCTCATTTTAGTCAATCACATAAATTACATTAAGAAAGATAATAGAAGAAGAAATTTGGTTTATTTGTGTATTAGTTGTCATGTGACTACTAATGGTAGTAGAAATATTTGGAAAGGATATTTACGTGAGTTAAATAGAGAAATTGTTAGAACTAAGAATCTATCGAGAAAGGTTGTTTATAAAGTTGAAAAAAATCTAAATTTAGAATATAAACAAATAGTTATAGGTAGGAGGATTTAACTCATGTCAAATGTGAGCCCAGGCGTTTATACCAAGATTATTGATCTCTCTGCTTTTGTGCAAGCTGTACCGTCAACCATTGGTTTTCTGTGCGGTTTTACACATAAAGGTAGAGATAATGAATTACTATTTTTAGGTTCAAGATCTGAACTAATTTCAGAATTTGGTGAACCGAATATTGTTGACTTTGGAAAGAGTTATGGACAAGGTCCATATGTAGCATATAATCATTTAGGAGAATCTGGAGCGTTATTTTGGATTCGTCTATTACCAGATGATGCTACTTACGCTAATTTTAGAATTGATAATCAATTGGTTGGTGATGGTACTTCAGTAACTTCAATCACTTATGTTGATAGTTTAAATACAAAAGGTGAGATTACAACAAATCTTGAAGTTGATGGTTTAAAAAATCCAATTGCATTCTTAAGACCAATTGGAAGAGGTGATTATTATAACTCTTTAGGAATACGACTTACTATACACTCAAACCCAACGATAGATGGAGTTTATGTTCTAGATATATATGAGAAGCAGTCGGATGATGATGATGTTATAATTGAATCATTTGAAGTTTCATTTGACCCGAATGCTGTAGATTCAGCTGGTGAGTCAGTTTTTATTGGATCTGTTCTTGAAACATATTCATCTGTTTTAAGAGCGGATATGGAACTTGCAAGTGGAGCTTATACAAGTGGTTATGAACAAGCAGTTAAAACTTATGATAAAGATATTGGAACAACAGTTGTTGTAAAAACATCTGGTTCCGCAACAATTACAGATAATAAGCAAGACTTTTCTGAATGGGAACCTGCTGTAGCAGGGACTGCATCTTATGTAGTTATTGCAAAAGATGGAAGAGGAAATGAAATCTATGGATGGTTAGGCGACTCATCAGGTGTTGATGGTGAGACAATGGAAGTCTGGTCAACCAATGATTTAAATACAGCAATTCAATCCTGGGCAACGGATTCAACATCTTCAGATTTTACATCTTTTGATACTGATTCATCAATTACATATACAATTAAGAAATCATACTCAAATATTGCTAGTGCATTTAGTTCATCTGAACCAAAACCTTTAAGAAAAGGTTCTGAAGGATCATTGTGGAAACTTGATAGAAGTCTTAATACTGATACTTCTGGAGTTTGGGCAGCATCTTCAGCACCAACTTTACTTGAACAAGGTTATACAGGAATTCTAACAAATCCGAATAATGGAAATTATGTGGATGAAGTCCTGGATACAGAAAATACTTATTTCTCAATTGTGTATGATGCTGGTTATCCATCAGATACAAAAACAGCTATCAGCACACTTTGTTCGACTAGAAGAGATTGTGTTGGCATCCTTGATAATGGAGATAATGTATCAGTAACAGCTGCATTAGCAACACGAACAAGTAGTCATCCATATAATAATTATTATGTATCATTATATGAATCATATAGTAAAGTATCTGATCCATTTACAGGACAAGATATTTGGTTCTCACCGATTTATCATATGTCATACTTGTTACCAAGAAATGACAATATTGCACAGCTTTGGTTTGCAGCTGCTGGATTTAATAGAGGTGCAATAGATAACATTAAGGAGCTTAGATATAATCCACGTCTTGGACAAAGGGATCAGATGTATCTAAAACAACTAAATCCAATTGTTCAATTTTCAGCGGGTTATGTTGTTTGGGGACAATTGACCGCTCAAGCTAAAGCAAGTGCATTACAAGATTTAAATATTGTAAGACTTGTTTTATATTGTAAGAGAGCACTTGAGCAATTCTGTAGATATTTTATCTTTGAACAGAATGATCCTATTACCTGGGGTCAGGTGGGAGGAGCAATAACAGAGTTTCTAGAGGTTATAAAAAACAAACGAGGTCTTGATTCATATTCTATTGATGTTGGGGCAACGGATTATGAAAGAAAGACAAAGACTTTTCATGTTAATGTAACCTTGGAACCAACCAGAGTGGTTGAGAAAATTGAGTTGAACTTTTTCATTAAGTAAATCTGAGTAAAAAAAGGACTGACTTATGCATCTAGTCAGTCCTTTTTTCGCTGTTGTTTAATCGAGTTCGGTAATTTCGATTAAGGTTCTCTGTCGATCTAATTCAATATCATCCAATATTAAAAGATTTTTAATAACACTTTCCATATAATATTTACCATTCTGAATTAGAGGAAAGATATTGACTATATGAATGGTTATATCCAATTCTCCTTTTTCAATGGTGTGAATAAATTTTTTAAATCCTTCCCTTTTATTACTAGGATATGTTAACTCTTCAAAACTAAATCTCTTGAATGAAGTAACTACTAATCCTAATTCATCAAGACACATTAAATATGCAGCTGCAGAAGCTACTGCTTGTATTTCTCGTTGATAATTTTCTGCTAATATTGCTGAAATTCTAAGATAACCTGTTGTTTTAATAACTGCATTTGTCTTGTTAATTATTTCAAGAGAAATAAGTTTGGGATAATCAAAAATACCCATTCTTTCTCGCATTGTCATGTGATCTTCAATAATAAAATCTTCTGGTATACCAACAAAGTCTGTTATATGTATACCCACAGTAATTCCTCATTTCTTATGATCATAGTAATTCCTCTTTTTCAATGTTAATTTATTTAAAACCCAATTGAACAACTGGTTGAATCTTTAATTAATTTTTTTCTAAAGTATTAATGGGTAAGTTTGATTTTGGTTTAATAAATTCTTTATCTTTATAATAATCATTGTAATAAAATATTCGTTGAACTGCTGATATTATAACTAAGGCAAGTAAGAGAGGTCTGTTTATAAATAGAAGCAATAAAATAGGAATTGCTAAAATTAATACTCTGTTTATCTCATTAGTTTCATCCCATTTTTGATTAGCTTCTTGTAATACATACTTAAGTTTTTCATAAATCATTTTATCCTCCTAAATTATGGGTTAAAAATATAGAAATGATCATCTTTCAATTATTAATATATATAGATCTATTTTTTTAAACGAGATGTGGTCATTTTGTTAGAACAAAATATAAAGTTGATATTCACTCATGGAGCATTTGAATTTATGAATATTTCAAATTATTTAGAAAAAATACAAAATAACGAATCTATTTTTGCTATGGGTTCTGTTATTAAGAAAAAGAAACGTATTAAATATTTCTCGGAAAAAACTGGTGAGTTTAAAATTAAACGAGCGATGATTGACTTTGATGCTACTATACATAAGTATTCAAAAGGTTATCAAGATGGATCAATTTATGATGATCCATTTGATGGTGCAAGAGAGACAATAGATTGGTTGAAAGATTTGGGGTTTGAAATTATTATATTTACAACTCGAGCTTCAAAAGAAAATGCAGAAGAAATGGGTGGAGATCATTTAAAAGAAATAAAAAATATTGAAAATTATCTAAGTGATCATAAAATTTATTTTGATAGAATTACTTCAGACAAGTTGGGAGCCAATTTTTATATTGATGATAAAGCAATTACAATAAAAAATGGAGATTGGAATTCTGTTAAAAAAGCTATTAGATTGAAAATGAAAGTTTAATTTTGGAGGTATTTTAAAATGGGCATTAAAAATTCGTTTGCGAAAGTGCCAAATAATAGATTAACTAGAGACTTTGGAGGGACAATTGCTGGAGTGGCAGATCCCTATTTAACTGGTTATCATTTTGTATATTTTGCTGGTATTCCAGTTGCTCTTCCAAAGTATGCAGATAATCTAACAACAACTGAAATTAGTAATATTTTAGCAGCTTCATGTTTATCGGTTACACCTCCTGGTGGGACTCTTAATAAAGTTGAGTTTACAGGACTAGGTGGAATTAAATGGTCCGTTCCGGGAAATATTGATTATGGAAATTCTGTTTCTGTAAAATTTCTAGAATTCAATGGGACTCCAATTCTAAATATTTTTCATGGTTGGATAAAAATGATAAGAGATTATCGTTCTGGTGTTTCCAATCTAGTTGATGGTGAAGCTCTTAATGGTTATACTAAATCAACTTATGCGTGTGTAATGTATTATTGGACAACAGCACCTGATGCAGTAACAGTAGAATATTATGCAGCATATGATGGTGTATTTCCTACAAAAGATCCACAAGATCTTTTTACAAGTGATGTCGAAACAGTTGGAAGACTCGATGTTGAAATGGAATTTAATTGTGATTATGTATGGCATGAGTCTTGGGTTAAAGAGAAATGCCAAAGTCTAGCAGAAAATGTATACTCAATTAAAAAGGACGTTATTGAAAATTATGGTGGCATTATTTCGTCATCAACATAATAGATTGATTGATCTAGATATGCCACTTCCTAATAGAAAAATGTTATTTGGTAGTGGCATATTTTTTAATAAATGAGAATTGAAAGGAGATAGATGTTATGTTTAAAGGGTTTGATATAAAATATCCGGAATATGAAATAGTAACACCTCAAACAAATTTGTCATATCATGTTAGATCATTAAATGTTCAAGAGGAAGAACGTCTTAAAGCAAGCGTTTTAACACCAACAAAAGCTAATGATCATCTAAACAAATGTATTTTTGATTCATTTGTCAAAAAACCAGATAGTATCCCAAATTATGATACTTGGTTGAAGATGACAACTTTAAAAGATAGAGATGCTTTGTTATATGGTTTATATCATATCACCTATGAGGATATTAGAAATTATGATATTACCTGTGGAAGTTGTGGTCAAAGTTATGCTGTAACAGTTAAAGCATCTGAAACATTTAGTATGAACTCTTATCCAGAAGAAAATATTATTGAAAAAGAGTTTGATGTTGAGTTACCAACATCGAAAACTGTATTTGCAACTATAAAGCAACCTACTCTTTGGGATGAAATTATGGCTCTTAAAACTCAAAGAGGTAATAAAGAATTAGATATATTCACTGAAACTTTAATTATTAAAAAGTTATTTCAAACTCCTGAAGCTGGTGGGGATAGTGTTGTTTATTCTGATAGAGAAGATATTATTGATGCATATAGATCTCTAGCTTCTAAAGACAAAAGATATATTTATGCAGAATATAAAAAGGCATTTGGGCAGTATGGAATCGAATTAAATATGTTAAGTAATTGCCATCACTGTGGATATGAGGAATTAATAAATATAGATTTAGTGGGCAATTTTTTTCGAATGGTGTACTCGCTATGATTTAGTAGACGAGTACATATCCCAACTTGAAAAAAATATTTTCTCATGCATGGAAATGAGTAAACAATCATATGTTGACATTGTTGCAATGCCAGTCCAGAGATTTTACTCTTATTTAAAATGGAAGAGTGATTTAGAAGAGGAAAAGAAAAAAATAATTACTGAAGAAATTGTTAGTGGATTAAAGAGTTAGAGGATGAATAATGCCAAATTTATTAGATAGATTTAATGCTGTAGTTACTGGAGGTGAAAGTAGATTATTGGACTTTCTACCAAAAATAACTGCAGCAGGAGATTTTCAAAAAATTAGTAATTTAAATGTAATTATTTCATCATGGAATAATATTTTAAGTACACCAAGAAGAACACATCTTCACGATCCTGAATATGGAAGCGATTTACATCTAATGGTATTTCAACCTATTGATGATCAAACCGTTGATGAAATAAAAAGAGAAATTGAATATAGAATACAAAAATATGATAATAGAGCTCTTATTCAAGATATTTCAGTTAGATTACTTTCTAATAAAAAAGGATTTGAAATTGATATCTTAATTAAATATGAAGGAGAGCAAGGAACTTTATCTTTAGGTTTTGATGATTCCACAGGTAGAATAACAGGATAAAAATAATGCAAAAATATGAAAGAATATATGACTATATTCATGAGTATCAAGGATTAGTTTATGACTTTTATAGTAAACATTCGGTTGCTTTTTTAACTACTTATTATCATATTGATACCGATGAAACTATTTGGGAAGATGAGAATGTTTTTGCTGGTTCATATGATAGAGTTGGTGAATATTCAGGAGTTAAATGGAATAAAATTTTATTGCTTCCTGTTTTTTATATTGATGAGATTAGTACCCCAATGGATGGTCAAGACATTGGTTATGTCAAAGAGAATAATACTACATTTGTTATTCCAAGCACATATGGAATAATTCCTCTACCAAATGATAAAATTAAATTAGAACAGGATTATTTAAGACCTACTAATAATGTGTATCCTTTATATAATGTTGGTGGTGTAGAAAAATCTGTAAATGCTGATAGACTATTTTGGAAGATTATTGTAAGTTTGGAGCAGAGTGTAACAGAAACTCAATTAAATCAACAAGTACAAAACGTATATACGTTTTATGACTATGATAAAAAAATTCATACTTTTAATGATGCTTCTTTTATGACAAGATTGTTATCAAAAAATGAAAGCTTAAGGACCACAGCAAAGTCGTTGTTTGATGATAATAGTGGTTTTTATTTTATATAAGGAATTGACTTATGCCAGATAATATAACATCATCGCAAGTTTATAAATCTAAAGATCAAACAACTCTAAAAATTATAGAGCTTTTAGCAAAGTATCTCGAACTAAATGAGGTTGATTTGACAAAGTCTTCATTTCTTGCTTTCGTTGTTGAAGCGTTGTCTACATTAACAACTAATAATTTATTTTATCAAATATCTTCTTATAGAGAATTCTTTTTAACTAAAGCACAATTATCTTCATCAATTTACAATTTAGCTTCATTCTTGGGATATACTCCATCTGAAGCATCCCCTGCATTTGTAAATGTTTTATTTGCATTTGAGTTAAGCTTTACAGAAGATGATGTAACATTTGAAATATCTGAAGGATTTGAACTATCAGCTAGTAATATAGCATTTAAAACCTATTATTCGACTACAATAAATGTATTGAATAATTCTACTGTAACAATAACTGTTACCGAAGATAATAAAGTTTATAATATGCCATATTCTACGTCAACTGATGAAAATGGCACAAATTATTTTTCTGTAGTTTTACCTTTCAAACAATTTGAATCAGATATTCAAGAATTTCAAGTTCCTGAAGATTTACAAACGTATCAATTTTTTGATTTTGATGTAACATTTACTGATATAAATAAAAAAATATCCGATGTAACAGTTGAAATTCGCCCTTCTGGTTCTTCTGGTTATGAGACTTATACAGAGTATAGTAGTTTATTTTTAATGGATGAAACTACAAAAGGTTATGTTAAAAAGAGAAATGATACAGGATTCAGTCTTCAGTTTGGTAATGGTCTAATTGGTTATCAACCTGAAGCTGGAGCAACAGTACAGGTTACAACAGAATTAACAAAGGGATCTGATGGAAATATTATTGCTGGTTCTATAACAGGAAAAACGAGTGACATTAAAACTAGAATAAGTGATGATCAAGGAAAAGCTGTCAATTATACAGTTACTAATCCAACTCCAGGAACTGGTGGAGAAGATGAAGAATCAATTGAGGAAGTCCGAAGAAATGCTATTACAAACCTAACAGCTTTAGAAAGACTTGTTACTGAAAATGATTATATCAACACAAATATTATTATTGAAGATTCTCCAATTTCTCAAAATTCATTGCCTGTTTTAAAACGTTCTGATATTAAGGTAAATGAAATAAGTTTATTTTCAACTTTATTATATTCTACTGTAATTGTTCCATCAAGAAATATAAAGTATGTATTTACAAATACAGTTGTTCCTAGAGGAACAATTTTAACATATGGTGGAGAAGATTATTATACAATTTTTGATATGGAGATTGAGCAACTAAATTCCGTTGCTACTTATACATATGTAATGTATGAGGTAAAACAAGTTCCAACACTAGTTACAAGTTATAATTCTTCATATAATTTATATTGTGATTTGTTGACTGTTACTAAAAATGGAGTTGGAGCAGAATTTCAATTAGATTATAAAACGACAGAAAATGATGCAGATATTGTTACTTGTGAAATTGAAGTTCTAGAAACAGGTTCAACTTATACTATGACTAATGATTCAACTGCATCTTCATTTATATTATCACTTCCAGATTATACTGTTTTGCCTAGTGGAGAAGCAACATATTACTTTACTTTAAAATATGGTATTAATTATATTAGTCAATATACAGCACTATTTACATTTAGAAAATCTCTCAATGATTTTGAACTATCAAATGTAATTTATGATTCGACGTCATATACTGTTTATGACATTCCTGCTATTGAAAAAACTTACTATGATAGTATAGATAAAGCAGATTTTGAATCTAATGTAATGCAAAAATTAGTAACAACATTGGATTTTAAAGATTATAAAATGACAACTGACTTTGTTAATTTTAAACTTGCTAATACAAATGGTATAATGCAGAATATGCAATTGAACAAGGTTAATCTAACTGCTGTTGATGATATTTTATCTACCCCTCCTGTATCTGGAATTGATGGAGATAGATATATTATATTAAATGGTATAGGAGAATGGTTAGGAAAAGATGATCAAATAGCTGAATTAAGCGATTCAACCTCAATGACTTGGGCGTACTATGAACCAAAGACAGAGCAGATGGTTTATGTAACGGATGAGGCAAAGAAATATATTTATTGTCAAGCTGGTTGGGTTGTACCAGTATATGAAATTCCTTTACAACTTTCATTGGATATTTTCAAAACTTCAACTTATACAGGATCGAATAGTGATTTAACAAGTGAGGTTAGGGAAGCTATTGTTACAGCATTTACATCTAGGTTCGGTATTAATAAATATTTATATAGATCAGAAATTATTGATGTAGTTCAAGAAGTAGAAGGAGTTGAACATTGTCGTTTAATTAAACCTGAATCTAGTATCTTTTTTAATTTTGATTTAGATGCATTGACCCAAGAAGAGTTACTATCTTATGGTCCAGAATATATTTTCTTTGAAGAAAATGATATAGCAATTAGGATATTCTCATAATGAAGATATTAATAGAAAAGTCTAAATATAATATTAGAAATCTCAAAACATTAATTACTAAATATGCTGCAAAAGAATTTGATGCTTTATCTGAACCATGCTATTATCCAAAGACAAAATTAGTATATTTTGAAGTATTAAAAGAGATGGGAGTTACAGATAAAGATGTTAAAGAATTTGTTAAAAGACAATATAAAGGAACTAGAGCTGAAAAGTGGTTATTACACAAAGATCCAGGTACAAATCTTTTAATTGTTGTTATGCATTTATTTCTTTTACATAGAGATACTGCTGCATTTAAAACCACTCTGGTTTATTATTCGTTTTTTCAATATGGTCGATTAATGAATAAGCAATTAAAGTATTGTAATCCTGATATATTTAGATATACGATTGATACATTAACAAAAACACATTTATTTGTACGTGAGAAAACAATAGCAAACAGTTTATATTATTTATCAAGTGAGCTAAAGAAAAAATATGAAAGGTATATCGGAGATTGGGATCTCGATAAAATAATTGATTTTATTACAGCATCGAGACATCGAATTTCACAGAGTGTAAAGAGTTTTGTCGAAAATTATTATAAAGCGAAAGAAAAAGGGGCATCAATTAAAACACAAACTGATACGCCTGATGATGAAGATAATGCATATCAGTATCAATCTCTTGAAAGAGGAAAAGCGAAAGTTGAAGAAACAATTAAAAAATTAAGTGTATATAAAATAGTTGATAGAAAAGCTTTGGATAAAGCGAAAGAAATAAGTAAAATAAAAGCTTCTATTGGTGAATTGATTGCTAGTGAGATGGTACAAGTTGAATACTCGGATAATATAAGAATGATTTTGAATTTATATATGAAACAATTAACGAGTGTAAATCAAATATGTGGAAGCGGATATGAAAAATATTTGAGAAGATTTATGGCAGTTAAAAGAAGTAATGCTCCAGTTTATTTTAAACAGCAGGTCAATATTCTTTTAATAAAGGTTTTAGATAATTTAAAAATAAGAGATCAATATAATAATTATACATCACAAACCCAATTTATTGTTAATCTATTTCTTGCGGTATATTTAACATTAATTTTTAGAAATACCATGTGCTAACGAGTAGTACTAATTCTAAATCCTTTTGGAATCTGCTCTAATATTGCGGAACCAATATCCTTAACTGTTTGAGTAACTCTATCGGGCGGTGGTTCTGGTGGTTGAGCGTCAAGTATTGCTTGTGATTTAGTCCAAGCTTGTTGATTTCTTCCAGGTCCTACAACTTCACTTTTCATTGGTTTTTGATTTGTGGTTTTTGGATCTTTAAGACTCCCTCCTGTAATATTATATACAGTTTTTCGATTTTCCATAGCTGATAAATATTTTCTTAAAGTTGGTCTCGTTTTATTTACTTTATCTTTAGATGCAAGCATGCTACTAAATAAACTTCCAAAATCAATTCTTACATCAACAACTCCTAATGATTGTGTATATGCAATCTGTTGTTGATCACCACCTTTTACAATGGTAATATTTTGAATATAAGCAGGATCTAAATCATATATACCAGGAGATGAAACTCTATGAAGATATGGCCAACTATATGTGCTACCATCTTCAGATATTGGAATTCCTAATAACATCAGTGCTGCAATTGGTCCTATAATATACTTTTTTGTTGTTTCTGGATCTCCAGGATTCGGATTATATAATCTAACTGTCATTGAGTAGGATGGTTGAAAAGAACTACTTTTCCAAACCATTGGAAAGTCAATTCTTGAACCAGCAGCAAGTGAACTAACCATTTTACCCATTCTAGCTGCATTTGGACTTAGTGAAGCAAGTGCTCCACCAACTTTATCAATAGCGTTTAATGTACCTTTAGCAAAATCCCCAACAGTCGAACTAGCTTCTCCAATAGCACCAGCAAGTCCTCCAAGTACTCCTCGTACATCTCTTTTTCCAAACATCTGCGCAATAGAAGCTGCAGCTTCAGAAGCACCACTAGTAAGACTTTGAAGAAAATTTTCTCCATACTCATTAGTAAATGTATCGGTTGGAAAATTATCTGCTATGTATGCAACTTTAACTCCACCTGAGTGAATATGTGTATCTAGTCTATATCCATGCTCTATTAATAAATCCTGATAATATACAGTGTTGACGTTCTTTATCTGTGATTCTCTTCTATGGCTACCAAACTCAAATGCATTTACTCTGGTAAATAGATCTATACCAGCTTCAAATGATGGAATTCCTGGATAAATTGTTGCAACAGGCATTGTATTTTTTACTGCTTCAGAACTTCTTTGTGTATGAATTGGATCTCCAGTTACTGTTGTAATAGGAGGCATTCCAATAATATAATCTATGGGTAGTGCTGTTTGAAAAGTTGCCATTTATATCTCCTTAATGAAAATTGCCTGTAGCAATCCTTAGTTCCATTTCGCCCATAATATTTCCTTGAGATGGATTAATTATTTCTGTAACTTGACTTATTTTAGTATCTACTGTATTGCTAAATTTGGACACACTTTGTTGAAGTCTATCTGAAAGTTCTTCTAGATTTCCTTTTTGATCCATACCTCTTTTCTTCAACTCTTCTTTTAGTAATCTGCTAGATGCTAGTATATCTGATGCTTCCATTTTTGCTATTTCTTTTGCATCAACAATTTTTCCAGTAGCTTTTACTATCCATTGACCAGCTTGAGTTAAAGCATATTTTCCTCTTTCAGCAAGAAATGTCATTCCCCCTTCTGTTATAGCTCTTCTAGCTGCATATCCAGCTTTTTCTCCTGCACTTTTTGAATTCCATACTTTTAGTTCATGCTCTTTGATTGCTCCTGTTAAATTTTTATTCTTGGTTCCTACTTTTTGTAGATATTTAAAAAACGCTGCTTCTTTCCATGTTCCAAATTTTTCTGGATCTGATCTATCAAGTTTAAACTTATACTTATTCCAGTAATCCCAAGTATGACGCCATCTTTCTCTTGCTTTTGCAATTTCCTCTGGGGTATATTCAGCATATTTCGATTTATTTTTTCGTATAAATTCATCTTGTGCTGCCCTAATAGCTTCTGCTGCTAGATGAGTAGTTCCTAATATGGTTTTTTGTGCTTTAAGTTGGGTGCTAGTTTTTAATGCTACTTTACTTTCATAAGTTTCTTTACCAGTTGCTGTTTGCCCCAATGCGTCACTTAAATTTTGTCCTCTAAGTTTCCCCCTTTTTTTGATTCCTTTTTGTTGTGCTTTATTCATTCTTTCATAGTAAGGACCAGTCACATAAGGTTTAAGAATCCATTTGTCTATAAAAGTCCCTATTGAAGCTCCAATCAATGCAGCTCCAATTGCGGCAACAATTGGACCCATAATTCCAGCACTAGCAAGTGAAGCTCCAAATACACTACCAAGTCCTTTAACAGCAGTTAATAACCATCCTCCTGTTCCTAATCCTAGAAGATTCTTTATCCAGCTACCTCCCATTAATAAAATTTTCCAGATCCAACCAAATGCACTTTTAACTTTTTCCTTACCATATTTTAATTTTTCCCATAACCATTTTTTTTTAGTAGTTTTTGTAAGTTCTGGATCGCTTACTATCAAAGGTTGATCTTTCATGTGTTTTAATAATTTTTGCCATGGACTTCCTTCCCCTTCTTCAGTTTCACTACCATACAGTGCTTTCATTGTTGCTTTATGTTTGAATACTTTATAAAATGCGTTTGTAAATGGAGATTCCATTTCAAATGCAAGAGCTCTCGCCCATTTATTGCTACTTTTATTCAAATATTTATGAATTGGTTTTGCAATAAGTCCTATTCCACTTCTTGCAAGTCCAAATAAACTCCAAAGTCCTTTTCCAACTCCTTCTACTTTGGGATATCTAGTTCCTGTTACAAATGAAGATAAATCTGTAGAACCCCTTGCTCCAAGTTTTGTAAAGTTAGCAATATTATCAAGTCTCCACATTGTACCAGTATAGAGGACACCTATATTTTCATTTAGTGCTTGAAATGGATTATCGGATCTAGAAAGTTGAGATTTATAGCTTCCTCTTAATTTAAAAAATTTCCAAATGAATTTAAATGGAGCTCCAAATATTTTTGATGACATTTTTGCAGCAAATGCCAATTGTCTAAAGGTTGGATGCTCAATCAGCATTTTGGTCCATACTTGATCCCATGTCCCAATGGTTGAACCCAATGTATCTTGAATTGATAAGACAGCTCTTAACATACGCATATTTGAGGGTTCTTCATATTGAGTTTGAACTTCTCTCATTGCTCGCAAGAAACCCTTAACCATTCCAACAGGTTCTTTACCCTTTTCGCCCCCAACAAACGTTGCCATTTTTGCTAATGATTTTAGTTGATTCTTTTCTGAAATAGTAGCTATTTCTCTTGAAACTGATATAGAATCATCAATACGTTCAAGGATCTTTTCAATTGGCATAACAACTTCAGCAGCGTGAAGTCGTGCCATTCCTCCTTTTTCAACGTAACCACCTGATGCCATTTTTGGAATTTTAGATGTTTTGGACTCTTTAGCTTCTTTTCTGCCCTTAAAAATATTTGCAATGCTTGATCCAATGCCTTTAAATGCACCGGCGATGGATTCTTTCATTCTATCTTTAGCTTTTTTGAAAACGTCAGTCTCCATAAATTTAGCTGCAAAGTAACCAAATAATGGAGTTGTTCTAGACAATGCCATGGCAACCATATTTTGTTTATTAAAATTAATATCTCGACCGATTGCTTTACCATAATCTCCAATGGCATCTTTTGTTGCTTTAGCTGTGCTCATTGATACATTTTGAACACCTGCTGTAAATGCAGTTATAGTTTTTCCAAATTTAGAAAGAACGTTATTCATTTCTCTCATGGTTGTTTCTGAGGATCCACCATATTCAATAGAGTCTTGAGTTTCTTCAATTTTACGTTGAGTTGTCTTTTGCATTTGTGAAACTGTTCGAGAAACATTACTTATACCAGATATCCTTTCATTTTGAGCATCAGCAGTTTTCGTAATGCTACCTGGCTCTCGGGATTTTTCATCCGCCATATTTTAATCTCCTATTTCAACATCTTCAATATTGAGTTTACTCTTGGATCCTGTGATTTCATTTCTGCCATAACACAAGCTACTTCTGAAACAGAAACTAATTCTTGGAATGGTGATGTATAAGTATTTCGCTTTCCAAATGTTTTTTCATATGCATGATTTAATTCAATGAATATACTTTGCCATTTTCTATATGATCTTACAAATGATGTGAAACTTACAAAGAATATTTTCATAGATACAATATAATTTTGTAGTTGTAATCTAAGATCGTTTTCATTTAGATTTGTTGAATCTTTAAATGTATCATAAAGTAAGTGATAGTATTCAGTTAATTGTTTATTGATATTTAGATTTCTTGATGACTCATACAATGCTAAATGATATATAATTTTATCAATATTAGGAACAGATTTTAAAGAAAAAATTTTACTAAATGCCTCTGAATAAAAGTTTCTTAATGTCGGCATCATAATTTTTAAGAATGTTTTCATATTTCTTCCTGCTGCTAAATGCATTGCTTCATGTAGAGTTGTAGATACTAACTCGTCATTAGAGGATGTTCCAAAGATTGTTGAACTATTATCAATTATAATATAAACTCTTTTTGTTTCTAGATGATACATTCCAAGGATTGATTTGGAATCTTCATTTCCAAATAATTTATATTTTAGAAAAGGAAAAATTCCTTTTGATTTAAAGCAAGGAACTATCAATCCTTTGCTTAATAATTTATCAATTATTTTAACCTTATCACTTCCTCTACTGGACTTTTCAAAAGCTAATAAAAAATTCTTCATTAATTTTGATGATGAATATAATTCCATTCCATCAATGGTATTAACTAATTTAAGTCCAACAGGAGGTGCAAATAGTTCATATATATTTTTAGTCATTTTTCATCCCTTGAAGAAACTTATTGTATCTATATACCCTAAATTTTCTTCTGGTTTATTTTTAACATATCTCATAATGCTTTGATCAGTAAATTCAACATCAGAAAGACCAACGTTATAACCGAGAACATCTTTTAAATCATTTGTTATCATTGAACCATCTATCAAGTTCATTTGTAATGCTAGAGGTGGATCGTATTTTCTAACATAAAAGCATAAAGCTGCTGATAATGCTATATCATCAGTACACCCGGTATCAGCTTCAACCTTTCCACTAGATTTAGAAACAAGTCCTGTTAACTCTAGTGCTAATCTTTCTGATTTTACAGATTCTGGATATTGAGTCATATAAGAATATAGTGCATCAATCATCAATGGTCTCGTTTTAGAATTGGTTGATAGACCTGGAACTAAAGTATTCTTTCCACGTTTCTCTTTATACAATTGTGTAGAATATTCGCTTGCATTTAAATGTTCTACAACTTGATTTCCATATGAGTTTGATTCTACAACTATAACAGAATTTTTATATGTTGTAGCAGCTACCTTGACAACATTTACAAAATCTAATACCTTACATTTACCTTGATACTCCCATACCTGTTCTAATGTTGTATAGTCCCAAACTGTGATAGCTGATTTATCTGTACCATGTTCTGGTGCTGTATCAACTCCTATAATATAAGTTGTTCCAGGTATTGATGGCGAAAATTGCCATATTTCTCCATTATATAACTTAATTTTTTGTAATGGAACCATAGAGCTGTCTTGCATTTTTTCAACTGTATCAGCTTCAAAAAATGATCCTTCTGCTGGCAGAAATTTTAATTCTAACTCTTGAGCTATTTTCTTTTTATCATAATCGAATAATCTACATTGCATACTATACCATTCAGTATCTTCAGCAAGTTCAGGAATCATTTTCCAATGAATAACGAATGGTTTGAATATATCATCTCCAGATATTGATTTTAAATATCTTTCAAAATACCATTGCCCAACACCGATGGTTTTATTTGGGGTTGATAAAACAATTGTTCCAAATGGAATATTAGCTTTACGAGCTTGCATCTGATTTGTTGAAAGAGCTGGTACCATAGAAGTCCAAGCAGTATCAACATAATGAACAAATGCTGCTTCGTCGATAACTAAAAATGTAATTGCTTTTCCACGAAGTGTCTTTTCTGGAGCATTTGGATTTACTGGTGAAGCAAAAACTTTACTACCATTTGTTAAAATAAATGATTGTTCAGTTCTTTTTGCAAATCCTCTCCCTAAAATACCCTTTAATGGTTTCATCCAATCTGGAAGTTTTTCTATAATTCCTCTAACAGCTCTAGCAAAATCGGTTGCTTCTTTTCCATCTTTTGAAATAATTCCTATTACAACATTATCAAAAAATATGGTTAACCAAGAAGAATATGCTTGAATAATTGTTGAGATTCCAATCTGCCTACTCTTTAATACAAGAACATAATGTTGACTTTCAATTAAATCAATTAATTCAGTTTGTTTTCTATAAGGAATTAATTTTTCATCTCTACCTGGTAGCTCAATTAGAACGTAGTTTCTACAGTAGTAATCAAATGATGCTTTACATTTAATAAACTCTTCTACATATTTTTGAGCTAACTTTGAAATGTGAACAGACATATAACTCCTTTTGGTGTTTGTTCTATGTTTTTAACCTTTTGCTATGATTCTATTTGTTCTCATTAACTTTAAATTTGCAGAAGATTCCCAATCTTTTGCCTTAATAAAGTTTAACTCGGATGACCTAAGAATATAAAGTCCAGTTAAATCTTTATAATCATCAATTTTTGAGATAAATTTTACTGCTTCACCAACATTCATAAGATTTTTTATTTTTAAAAAACGTTCTAGTTTAACTTCAATCTGCGCGAGATCTCCAATTTCTTCTGCCATATTGGAATTAATAAAAGACTGATTTTTCTCATATCCTGTATGATCTTTATAAACTCTTTGCCTGTTAGATTTAGTCATAGCTAAATTATCTAAAAAGATTTTATTCTTTTGGGATATCAAACCGTATGTTTTGCAAAAATTTTCTAGATGAATTGTTAATGTTTCACTTAATTTATCTTTTGGTTTAACAATGTGTTTCATAGTTGGAGCAAAAACAGCAAATTTGGCATTACCATTATATGAAGTTTTAATATCATATTTTGTATAATAAACAATTTCATCCAATACTGTTGTAAGTTCATTATTATCAACATTAGATGCGAACTGATATATTGAAAATAAGTAGGATGATTTCATTTTTGATGTTAAATTTTTTATATAAACTTTATTATCATATAAACACCATAATGCCATCCACCCATTGAATACACCAAAAGTTTTATTTAAATATTTTAATGCTTGATAAAGAGTTGTGGGAGGAATAATAATTTGATCTATTTTTTCAATATTTTTTCCAACAATATCCTGTTTTAATTCACCTTTTGCTTTAGAGACTAAATTTGAAATAACTGATTCAATAGTAGTATTCTCAAATACGTCATTAACATAAGTTGACATTGTAATAAATGATTTTCGAGAAACTGTGGTTATTACAATTGGTACTTTTTTAACTTCAGTTTGATTTTGTATTGTATTTTTTATGTGTAATGGTATATTTCCTGATAAGTACATTAGAGTAAAATCAATTTGATCATTTACAAGATCAGGAGCTGTTGCCATTAACTTTGCTGTTAGTTTAATTTCTTGTTGACCATATATTTTCTCAAGTACCAAATCATCTGGATCAAGTAAGAATTCTAATACAAATGTTTGATATGGGAAATCTATTGAAGTTAAAATGGTCAATTTATATAAATCGGGAGTGAGATCTCTATCTACCACTTTTACTTCAAACTCATATGTTCTTGACGGTGACCAAAATCTTGTTGCCATAGACAGACACCCCTTCTTTTATATTTTGTTCCAAAAAAAAGACGGGGAATAATGGCACTCGCTTGTCCCTTAAAGGTCCGAAGCATACATCCTTATTCCCCGCCTAAATGATATAACTTATTCTATATCTAATTTTGGATTTCCATGATTTGCTATTATTAAACAAATGCAACAAAATAGCATATAACCTATTACAAATAATATTTTTATAATCATTGTAGTTTATCCAATACTTCAAACATTCTGGTTGGAACGATTAGCACACTTTCTGCAATATTTTCCAGTAATCTTTTTATATTTAAATTTGGTTCAAGGGCACAGTATCTTGTAATAGCTAAAAAGACATTCCATGCACTTGGTAATGGTGGGGGTTGACCTTCTACTGGCGCTGGTTGCAGAGTTGTTAATATATCAGTTATCTTGGCCACTCTTCTTTTTCCATATTTTTCAATAATATCTAGAGTAGCAAACATTTGTTCTTGTGTTAGTTGTGTCTGAAAAGTTGTATCTATCATCTCAACTATATTGTTATTAAATACTTCAAGATACTGATTGATTCCCGATGTTAATGTTGTATTTGAACTTTCAACATGAATCATCTTCATCTCACCTAATGAGAAACAAAATACAGTATTTCCGATAGTTTCTCCTCCATCAACAGCAATACCAAAACCAACAGAAGCTGATCTTTCACCATTATAACTATTTCCAATAATCATAACAGGATGGATATCTCCAATCTGCTGTGAACTTAAACTACTTTGTAAAATAATTTCTTCTCTCATGGAAGTTAGATAAGCATCAGTAAAAGTATTAATAGTTAATACAGGACTTCCAATTCCTAATAATGATTCTCGAACTCTATCAGTTAACGATGCATTTCCAACAAATTTATACATTTGTGAAACATATCCAGCATATACATACTCATCGTTATCTGGAGCTGCTGTCCATATTCCAATGATAGGAGATGGTAGTCCATCGGTTGGATGTCTTTGATATTCATCCTCTGAATAAACTTCTGCAGAAATTAATGATCTATATGCTATTTTAGAATATCGATCTTCATATGAGAATAAACCTTTATGGGCGCATGAAACATCAAGTCCCATCGTCTGTGCTCTTTCGCTAAAAGGGGTCATGAGCGTCTCCTAACTTTTTTATTATTGTTTCTTTTATTAGTTCTTCTAATTCTACTCGAAATAGCTTCATTGAAGTGTCTCCAAAAATAGACATAGTAATCATATGACAGCAGAGATCAATTGTTAATTGAGGATCTGCTCTTCCTGTTTTTCCTGAGTTTCTATTTTTTAACACTTTAACAAATCTTTCATTTGGTTTTTCACGAGTTCTTGTTAATGCAATAACATAATCTGACATATACATATTCATACGTAAAGTATCATTTCTGTTAGCAATTAAATTATGAGAATGTTTCATATTCTCTCCGCTTGAAATCTAAGGTATATATCTCTTCCATCATATTCAAATCTAGATTTGGTATTAGCAGATGCAACGAAAAATCTTTTTTCTAATTCCCAAAAATATTTAGCTCTTTCAGGAGTCCATATCGAAACATGTGGGCATGATGGTTCATTTAATAATTCTGTTGTTAATAAGATGTTATCTTGTTCAAAAGATTTACTTTTCGGATGTTCTTGAATCAACATGCTTGCCAGGATTTTATAATTTGGAACAATAACGTCAACAATTCCACCTTTATGAACAACCCCTGAAACTAGATATATAAAATATAAAATCTGTGTAAAGGAAACATGCTCAAGAAATCTATAAATGGTAACTACGTCAAATTCCATTTGAGTTCTTTCTAGAAACTGAAATACATCCTCTTTACAGTAGAATACTCTATTTTGATTATATGCGTTAATATTACTTGTCTCATCATATATCTGGATATCATTTATTTGATGATATGTTTGTTCGATAGTTTCTGTTAAAGTATGATTATAATACATTGTATCTAGGTTAACAACGAATAAAGATTTTGAATCTCCAACAATGTCTGGAAGATATGGCATTTTACCCGCTGCAATATTCAATAACTTCATAAATTTCATATAACCTCCTAGGCATATTGTGAAACGATACTTTTTGTAAATGGTGATATATAGATATCAAAATATCTACGTTTATCAATTTCATCTGTATCAATTAACTTTACTGTTCCTGGTGATATTTCCATTTCTCCATATCGTAACATAAAAATGCTTAATTTATTGCTTTTTATAGGAATAACAAATAAATTTATATCATTTGAATCAAGAATCAATCTTTTTATTTTTTCCAATCCTTTAAATAATTCTGGTTTATTAAAAAAATTTAACTGACATATTCTTTTATAAATTTGATCCATATGGGGATATCTAAAAGGAACTCCTTTAATTGAAGGTTGTTTCATTGTATCAATTGCAATATACATATCTCTTTTTATGGATGAAATAAATACGTCAAAAGTTTTTCTTAGATTTAAAGGAATCTCCTGTATGTTATTTTTGTGTAGAAGTTTAGTAAGCAATAAACCATCATATTGTCTAATTACAATATCATCTTCCTCAATTTCATTTGCTGTTATATATTCATCAATTAATGATATTGTTGTTGCTCTTAAAAATTCTGTAAGTCTTGGATTTTTTTGCATCATTTTTCCAATTGCAATATTTCTAGCTAATTTATCATTTGGATCTATATCTTCTAAATCATATCCATTCATTTTCATAAGTGTATAATGGCATGATTGAATATCATAAATATAAACCTCTTTTATAATTAAGTCTAAGTTTAAATTTATTTTCATACAAGCTCCTTGAAAACTCGGATGAGAGCAAAATCAGGGGGGTAATTTAAACTCTCATCCGAGTAAGGAAGTTAACTCAACAAGGTCATTATAACTTTATCAATCGCAAGATGATGATTGATGTCTGTAATATTATCTTGTCTAGCTAACAACCAATTGATTGCTTGTCCCTTTGTAGTAAAGTTATCAGCTTTTAGACTTTGTTTATATAATAGATGAAATGTTTCCATGTTGACTGGTTGTGATAATTGTGCTCTATAAAGTTCAATATCGTGAGTTTGTATTTCTACAAATTCAGCTTTCTTCTTTGAAATAACTATTGAATATGGCACAAGACCACCATCTAATCCATGACAGAATACAGATATTATTCCAGTTCTGATTGCATACATTTTAATAAATGTCTGTTCATCCAGAGGATAGATAACTTTGAAAGTGCTTTTATAAATTTTTATATCTGATGGTTCTAGATTAAGAACTGGTTGAATCATAGCATCATCAAATAATCTTAACCATCTTTTTATAACACCTGGTGATAGTTCTTCTCCATCGGAATTATCAATTGATACCATTAAATAGTCATTTGGATCAACTCCTGTAATTCCAATTTGACTTTGATGAATGGCAGGAAAATTTGTTCTGTAGGTTCGAAACCAATCACCAAAAGATATAATTGGAATTTGATTAGTTGCTTGTTCTACTGGAGATGTTTCGACATTTTCAGATTCTTGTTCTCCAGTATCAGATACTTCTTCTTCTTCAGCAGAATTTTCTTCAATGGGTTCCTCTGCTGGAAGTTCAAGATTGTTTACATCAAATTTCATAGTTTCATCCGCTGGTGTTTCCTGAATTAGTTGATTTAAATTGTCATTCATTGTTCAATTTACTCCTTCCATTTTTTTGAGTCTTCCGTGATGTTTTCTCGCCATTCTGATAAATTAAAATCAGCATAAGTTTCTAACGCTGCTCCTGTTAAAGCAAATATTTTAACAAGTTCTTCATAAGTTTCTATTGGAGCTGTGCCTTGGTTATAATATTCTTGGCATGTGTTTAACCAAGGGGGCAATTTGTTTGACCAAGGTCCTGCATAACTCTTTTTTGCTTTTTGTAAATATCTCTCAATTAGAACTAGAAAACTAGCTAAATTTAAAGATTCTACATTTTCATATTCTCCAAATACACATAGCTGATAGTCTCTTTCTTTTTCATATAGCAAATTAATCTTTTTAATTTTTTCTTCTCTATCCATCCATTATCTCCCTTAGAAATTGATAGTTTTTAAATAATTTGTGCTGATGTTCTGGCATATATTCTAATACAATATCGCCACTCCATTTAACAAATTTTAGGTTATTAACAAATGCCATTAAATTTAAATCTCCCTTGCTTGAGTTAAATGGCATATGTTGTTTTTTTCCTTGTCTATTTGATAAGTGTATAACTGAAACATAGCGAAGCAAGGTATTTAATATTTTATGATCCAACCAGATTTCTTCTGTATGAGATGTATCCAAACACATTTTTATATGATTAGGATATGTAATACAATATTCTAATATTTCTAATGGAGATTTTAATTCTTTTTTCATCCTCCATTGAAAGTTCTCAATACATAATTGATATGTTGGGTCTTTCGCCTGAAAACTCATCCAGTATTCAACAAAAGATTTAATCGTTTTGTTTGGATGAATTACAAACTTTTTTACACCTATTTTATAGCGCAAGGCATTCATAAACTCTATCATTTCATATTGGTCTTTTTTAAGAGTATCTAAAGGAAGATGAACTACATTTACATTTATATTATTTTCGTGTAATATCTTTAAGTTAGATTCTAAAAACTCTTCATATTTATATATTGCGAGTTGGATATTCTTTGGTATAGTTTCAATATTATATCTATTATTCTTACCAAAACCATATGAAATTGAAATTGTAATCATATGTAACGCCTTCCATCAAATCCATTTAAAGTTCCTTTCCAATTGACTGCTACTGCTTCAGAAGTATGTATTGATTCTTCATGAATACATTTTACAACCCAATCTATCACACCTGGTATTTTATCAACAGAATTAGATATTATTCTAATTGCATCTTCTACAAACATTGGATTCTTTGCTGCAATTCTTGCTATCTCTTGTTCATCAATTCTTTTAATTACTGGATATGGTAAGGTGTGTATATTATTTTCGACTGCATCAATAATATCTTCTAACCAAACATAATGAGATTTAGTATCTATTTCTGTTAAGATTTGCGCAAATGATCTTTGATTATGAGGAAATCCTCTTTCATTTAATACGCTGCATAGTTCTGCGGAACATGGGCAATATGATGCATATTGAACTGTAACCCCTTGAAAGAATCTAAATTCTTCATATAATTCTTTTTTAAATATCTGTCCCTCAAACTTACATTTATAATAGATTGGAAATGAATTTTTTGTTTTAATGGATTCTCGAATTCTTGGTAGTCTAAATTTAAATCTCATAAATGCTGATGAACCACCAACGTTTTCTAACATCTTTTTAATTATTTCTTTTATTAATTTACTTTTTAATGGAAGTTCCAAATATGGTTTTAATGTTAATAATAATCTAGACATTGAGATTCCTTTTGTTGTATGATCTAAATTAGTCATCATAGTGACGTTTGCTGTCAAATTATGAAATCCACCATTTTTAGATTCTAAACTAAAAGGAACCACAACATTTTCAACTCCAACTTGCTTGATAGGAATTTGTAATGCTGGTTCTGTACATTGTATATCTGGAAGACATTCGTTATCATTCATAATATGCTCCTCTATAAAATTCTTCTGCAATAGCTACTTTCCATTCATCTAATACAAGAAGTTTATGTTCACTATCATTTGAACATTGAAATAATAATATTGGATTATCAAAAATCATTCCTTTGTGAATATCGTCCCTAACGATTTTTCCCTTTTCAATTTTAAAGTTTTTATCTGGAATATGATATCTAATAGTAATTTCTTCTTTACAGATTGAACAATATTCTGTTTTAAGCATTTTGATTCACTCCATAAATTTTCTGGATTAAATTTAACAGTTTCTAAAGTAATAGGGATAGGATCAGGTTTGATATGTTTTTCTTCTGTTTTGTCTAATGCTTCTTGAACTATTTCTTCACTTAATTTTACGACAATTCTCTTTAAAGAATTTGTTGAATAATAATCAGTATATGATGACATTGAAACTGATGTAGTATTTGTTGTATCACCAGTCCATACAGCACTAGTCCATATCTGTTTAATAACATCATTGTGATTGTACGTTGTCATTGTAATCTACCCCCAACACTGTTAGATAAGAGTTTAATAATTTAACAGACTCTGGCATTGGATTTAGTTCTATTTTTTGCTCATTTGTTGATCTTCCAGTATTTATATAGCTTCTAATATAATCGTTTTTCAAATCTATACAATCTGATTTGGTTGTTAAAAACTCAAATAAATTTTTTGGGCAATCATGACCAATAATACATGCTGTTTCCATTTCTCCACATCTTTGACCACCTTTATTTTTTCTTCCGCCTAATGGTTGCAGAGTTCGTTTTGCATATGAACCAATTCCTCTAGATGCTAACTTTTCTTCTGCTATATGAACCATTCTTAAAAAATACATATAACCAACTGCAATTGGTTTTAATAAATTCTTTCTTGGAATAGGATCATATATATCATATGCGAAATTTGTTTCAGTATATTTTAATGCTTTTTCTAAATCTTCTATATGACAAGATTCAAATGGTGGTTGTATTAGTGTTAGTGATTCAATAAACTTAGAATCAATAATATCTGGAAGCTGTTCAATAAATTGTTTTTGATACCATCCTTCTTTTGTCTTATCAATAATTTTAATATAGTTAATTAAATATTGTTTGATCTCATCCTGTGATTTTTCATCTACTAACATTTTAGATATAGTTTTTTGTAAGTCATATAATGACATAGATAGATGTAACTCAAATAACTGACCAATATTCATACGAGAAATTATTCCTAATGGATTTAAACATATATCGAGATGTCTTCCATCTTCTAATTGTGGCATCATTTCATGCGGTAATATTCTGGATATAACTCCTTTATTACCATGCCTATTTGCAATTTTATCTCCAACCTGAATTGATCTTAAATGAATTCCAGACATTTCTACATAAATACCATTTATTTTTTCTTTTTTATTTTTATATTTACCAATGAATGAGAATAGTTCTAGATCTTTTTCTCTTATAAATTTTACAGCAAGATCTCTTGGTAACTTTTCTTTAATCATTTCTCTCAAACCTGTCTGTTTTTCTTTCTGTTTTTTAATTGTTTTTTCTACCCATTCTTTATATTCAGGTATGTCTTGATTCCATTCATTTGCATATATCTTTACACTTGGTATAATATATGTTTTCTCTGCTTCTAATCGTATAGGTTCTATCCAAACAGAGTATAAATCTTCTGATGAGAGAGTTTTCAAAATTGCATATGGATTTCCTATTTTAATTAGTTCAAGAGGATCTGGTAATGGTTTATATTCATCGTTTGACAAAGTTAATAAAACTTTATTTGGAGGAATTGTAAATGATAGATCCTTAAAATGAACTGATGTAAAAGTATTAGTTTTTACTAATCTATCAGATATAATAATACCATCCTCATAATTATGACCATAATAAATCATTACTCCTGTTAATAAGTTTTTACCAAAAGTAATATCACCATTTTGAATAAAATTACTTTCAGCTAATATGTCTCCAGTTTTAAATTTATCTCCAACGTTAACATATAATTTCATGGTATCCATGTGTTCAACATAAATATTTCTAAATGAGATATCAAAAATATCAACTATTCTATCTTCATATACAACCATTAAATATTTTTCATCAATATGAACAACCTCACCATTCTTTTTTGCACGTTTAATAAATTGTGTATGATCTGTATATAAACCTTCACAACCAGACTTGATCATTGGTTGATCAAATTCTTTTAGCATAATCGCTTGTCTCATTTGTGATGCTGCCATTTGTAATCTTGTCTGATCATCATGTTCACAGAATGGGGTGAATGATACAGGTATTGAAATAGGTTGATGCTCGCATATATCATCAGAGAAGCGTAGTTGATCATCCAATTTGACATTAGGTATCAAGTTTTGTAGAACGCCGCAGTTATCGCGATCTGGGGTGTCTACTGGGCATATACGACCAAACATCGTAGGGCATATATCCCTTAAATGCTTTGGTATATTCTCTCTTTTAAATCCACCAGGACCCAAGAGACTTATTCTTGATAACTTTGTTAATTCCTCAATAGGATTGATTGAAAAATCAAATTGAACAATATCCGAAACATTACATTCACTTAATATTTGAGTTGAATTTGTATTAAATTTCGGTTGCTTGGTTGATCTATTTGAAAAACATAAATCAAATATAATTTTTGATAGCTTTGAAAAAATCATATATTCAAAACATCTAACTCTCTTATTTGTAAATAATATATCATCTACATCCCCAGTCTTAATTGTTAGAATTAATTCTCCTAATAATGATCCAGTTGTTAAGAAAGATCTTGTAAATATATCAACCTGTGGAATTAAATCTAAAGCATAAACAATGTCATGACCTTTAGATTTGGAATTATATTTTGAATAAACCCTTCCAATTTCTAGAATAAAATCATCTTGTGTCATATTTGTTTGTAGATCATTATATATGAGTTTACAATCTTTTATTAATAAATCCATTAAGTTTTCTGGATCTAAATCCTCAATTTTAACATTTATAAGATCAAACTCTTTATTTTTTATCATCTCATCAATTCCATAATATGCATATAATAGTATTGATAGAGGAATCTTTTTTCCTAAAAAACTAACTTTAACAAATGGCGGATCTCTATCTTTTACAATCATTAGGGTTGCTACATTAGTTCGTAACTTAATATTTTCTCCTCTAGTTACAATTGGAATATCAAATAATTGAAAGAGAGGAATTTTCCTACGACCATTAATTACTATATAATTATTATCAACCAATTTAGGAATCTGTAAACTTAAATCAATATTAGAAGTTCCTTTTTGTAATTTAATTGCAAGGGTTTGTTTAACTGTTTTCGATAATTCTCCAGATGAAAATCTAGAATCTTTTAAAGTAAGTTCATTTAATGTAAATCCTAAATCTATTGCAGGTTGAAGTATTTGTCTTGTTACTGTTAAGAGTTGATCTTGATCTTTTTTTCGAATCGTGAAGATATTGTTGTTAGGATCTTGTATTTTGAAAACTGGATTAATTAATTTCAAAGTTTACTCCTCCTTATAAGATCTTTTTAAATTTTCTAGAAGATCTTCATCTTCCATATAATATAATCCTTCATCAGTTGGACAACCATTTAATATTAGTTGCCCCAATCGAAGGTCTGGATATGTATACCAAACCTTCGATATTATTCTTAACATTTCAGGTATTCTTTTTGAACTTCTCATGATATAATTTCTCCTTTTAAAATTTTATCCATTATACCTGAATATTTTCCTTGATTTAAAATTCCTTGCAAAATACTTCTTTTTGGATTTGAGAATGCCATTGCTAATATCCAACTTTCACGGTTCGGAACTGATTGAATTGAATAATAATCTGGTGTTATTAGATGTCTATCTTTTATAAGTCTCCATTTTTCAAATCCTTTCCACATTAATTGAGCAACAACACATTCATAATGGACATGATAGATATCTTTATTATACACTTCAAATAATTCTTCAACTATATCTGTGTATGTTTTATTTTTAAATTTGTGAAGAAGCTGTGATACAGTTGCTAAATCTCCAATAATATCTTTCTGTTTCAATGATTCATCCTCTAAACCTTCGCCTTGTATAATAGCTGATCCTGATGTATGAAAAGTTCTTAAAACTAATTGAGTTCCTCGTTCACCAAGAGTTTGCGCAGCAATTATACCAACAAAGCGACTATTTAATCTTTTATATAAGTCACCATAGCATTTATTACATAACTTTGGAGACTTACATAATATAGGACTTCGAATCCAAATTGTTTTTCCAATTATATCTTTATAATTTTCTTTAGTAATAACTTCTAAATTTTCTTTAACTCGTTGATATCTATTAACTAGCATTCTTGCTTTTCTTTTAGTTTTAACATAAACTTCAAGGAGATCAGTTGTGCCACAGTCATCTAATTCTGTATCAATTTGAAGATTAGCGCAAGTAAAAATTAACTTTCTGGAAAGATAACCTGATGTTCCTGTATTTAATGCAATATCAAGAAGTCCTTTTCGGCATCCATATGTTGAGTAGAAAAACTCTTTTTCAGTTAATCCTTCAACTAAATTATGTTTAATAGGAATCGGCAGAATTTCTCCATCAAAGTTAGATACAAATCCTCTGGACATTATAATCTGTTTCACTTGATCCCAGCTTCCTCTAGCACCAGATTCAATCATATATGCATATTCAAAACTATTTCTTAGAGTTTGTATAATGCCCTTATTTGATAGAGCTATTAATTGTTCTCTAATTGTACTTTTTAAATATATTGCATCTCTTAAATCTGTTAGTTCTTTTGATTGAAAATTTTCTAATGACATAGTACAACCAAATAGTGTTGCATATGTAAAACCAATTGTTTTAATTCTATCCAAAACTTTAATAACTTCATCAGCTGGATAACTATCTTTTATATCATTTAAAATGTATAAAAGTTTCTTTTCATTTACTAACTCATTAATTTTTGGATAATTATCTGGTAGTGCATCATTAAAAATACTTAAACCAGTTTGATCATCCAGTTGACCATCGAATACGCCTGTAGTTAAAAAATAAATTCCTAATATAATATCTTGACTTGGGGTAGTTGTTAAATTTTCATTTGATGGACTGCTCAAATTACGAGAAGGTAACATTCTTTCAATTATTTCTTGTTTAGCTTCTTCTGTAATAGGAATATAGATTGCCATTTGATCTCCATCAAAATCGGCATTAAATGGAGCACAGACTAATGGATGAATTTTAATAACTTGATCCGATGTAATTAGAATTTTAAAACCTAGCATTCCAAGTCTATGTAAAGATGGTTGTCTATTTAATATACATATCTCACCTTCAACTGTATCTTTACATATTTTAAAAAGGTCAGGTTTTCTAAATTCAATACAGTTATCAACAAAGTCTAATGCATCGTTTAATAATTTAAATCTTCCTATTTCAATTATTCGTTTTGCAATTGGAAGTTTAAATATTTCCAATGCCATAAAGTATGGAAGTTTACATTCATTTAATAAAAGAGAAGGATCAGGGGTTATTACCGCTCGACCTGAAAAATCTATTCTCTTCCCTAAAATATTTCCACGTATTAGACCTTCTTTCTTTGCCATTTTTTCAAGTATTCTGCTATATAACTCATTCGCATTTTTCTGTATCTGTTTAAAATATGTATAGTATAAATTTTTATCTCTTTGAACATTTATATTTGTACCATGCATTAAAGTTTTATTAGTTAGAATCTGAACATAGTATCTATTAATTTTATCCATTAAATGCTTTCCCGCCCCACCTCTTGATACAGGTCTTAGATCGGGAGGTAATACAATTATTTGATTTATTAAAAGATTATCAATATTCTCTGAGATAATTTTCCAGTCTTCTATTCCTTCATCTGATAGTCCTTTAGAAACATCATAAATTAGTTTATAAATTGCATCTGTTCTTTCATAGATTTCTACTCCGCTTGGTCTAATATCTTCACTAGCAACTACATGCTCCAGACCATCAATATACATATAACTTTTTTCATTTTTCATTAAGTCATCTAAAGCTGATTTTATACTCTTTCCACCAATTTCATTTAATAGATCATAAAATAAAGGATTTATTATTGGAAACGGTAATATAATTTTTGCAAATCTTGTTCGTCTTACATCACTATTAACAATATCTACCTTACATAGATTACATTTACTACCAGTTTTTACATTGGATGGTCCATAATATATTCCACATTGACAAGTGTAATTTTTAACTGGTCCAAAAATTTGCTCGGAGAATAGACCATCAGGGTGAAATTTCTTTTTTGCTATTACTTTTAAGGATGTAACTTCTTCTAGTTGTTCACAAAACTGTTGATAGTTCAGTATCTTTGGCATCTACTGGTTTCTCCTCTTTTGATTTAAGTGAATCTATTAAATATTGTGCTATAAATTTTAAATGCTGCTTTACCTTATCTGCTATTATCTCATCAACTAATGGCATTAAGGTATTAATAATAACTTGTGCATCTTGTTTTTTTATAATTGTCTCATTATTCCTAACATATTCTTTAATTCTATTTTCAATATATTGATCTAATGGATGATTGTTCATTGTATATAATTCCTTTCATAAGATTAAAGTAGAATGGTTGTCCTTGAGCATCAACATTTTTTGTTTCATAAAGATTGGCAATTGGTGTATTATAACATTCATCAAGGTTGTAAACTTCAAGCATACTAATTAATAGATTCTTCAGATTTTCAATATCCAGAACATATTGTCCTTGTAGATCATTGGATAAACAAAGTTCATTTGTTTTAGAATCTACATTAGGATGCCATCCATATACCATAACTTTTTTTAATTTAGTATCGTATGTTTTAATACAAAATCCTTCTAAATGATAAATTTTATGTATATTGATTATTTGTCGATAAGTTTTATTTTGTAAAGTAAACTTTGGAATTATTTTTTCAAAGTAAAAATCATAATTCGTGGATGGAATATTTCCGGTTCCACATATAGTTACATTGTGATGAATCATATTATGCACCTCCTGTTTCTGACAAAATATAAATTTCATCATGTATAAGAACCGGTCTAAGTTTCGAAGTTCCGTTTTTAGTTTGAACTATTTTTTTCAAAAAATTAATTACATCTTCTGGTTGTCTTAAACTATTTTGTGGTATTATTTGATATTTTGTTTTAGGTGCATCTGGAAATTCAAAAATATTTTTAGCAATTGAGCTTCTTTCTTTGACTGCCAACTTTAAATTAGATGTTCTATTCTTTTTTAGTATTGGTTGTATAACTTCATGAATCCGTGGTAATCTTTCCACATCCTTATCTAGATCATAAACTATATCATATCTTTGTTTTGAACTGCATATATTCTGTAATATTATTGACTTAATTGTATCAATATGAATACATTTAACTGATTGACTTTTTAATAACTCTTCTAGAATATTGCTACATAATATTAAATTTGTAGCATAATGAGCAGCTGTACTTATTTCATGTTTTGATAACTTATAGGAGTACTCTCCTTTTAATTGACTTTCATTTTTAAATCTCTTTTCAAAATCTAATATTAAAATCCTTTCTGTTATAAACATTTTTAAATCAATGTTAATATCCCTTTTTCCAAACACATTTCTGCAATCAATTATAAGGTCGGTTGGTGCTAATTGTGTAATACCATCTTTATAAAACTCTACCCTTGGTTCAATTTCAGTATCATAAGTAGAAAACATATCATGCAATACATGTACTTTTGGTTGACAAATATCTACTTGTTTAAAAATACCAATAGATATGTCTTTTGAATCAACTGTATCAGCATCAATTAATATTAACTTACTTATTTCTGAACTTTCAGCAAGATGTTTACAAAGATGTGCTCCTAATGTTCCAGTTCCAATTATTGTTAAACTATCCAATTTCAAAGATTAAGATCTCCTTTCTGAAGAATTGGATGGGGATCCAATAGAATCCCCATCCTCGGAGCACAATTAACGACCTTTACGACCAGCAGGTTTCATAAATTCCAAACTATCTCCGTTTTTCAGTATATAACTTCCAGGGATTTCTTTTCCATTGACCAGACCTGTGGACAGTTTATCCACATTCAGAACTTCCCGCAGGAACTCACCAACTTCAGATACACTTTTTCCTTCAACAGGAAAAGCTCCTGAACTAGCACCACAAGTTACCTGAATTGTGGTTTTCATTTTATTACCAAATGATGCATAGGGTTTATCTAAAACACTATGTCCAGAAAAACCTAATTCAGTTAATGGACCTTCTTGTTTTGGTGCAGTAGCTACTGCAGTAGGTGCTACTGAGGGTTTGGATGAACTTCCTTGAAGCTTTATAATAGCTTTAATGATAATATCTTTGCGTTTTTTGGTCATACCTGGAATTCCAAGTTTATCAACACATAGACGTCGAAGTTCGGGGACGGTCATTTTATCCAGATTTTCATAAGTATATTCGCTTGCCATGATTTTAATTCTCCTTGCTTTGTTTTACAGTTATTGTTTAAGAGCTCTTATTTTCGCAATAGCGGACATCTGTGTCATATCAAAATAAATTTCAGATGGTCCAATGTTATTTTTTATAACTACATTATAAAATGCTGCACACATAAGTGTAGCTACCCACACATTGGTGAAGTAGAGTTGAGGATCTGAATTTGCTAATTCTTCACAACTCATTTCCTCTGGTAATTTATCTGCGGGATTTGCAATTTCTGGATGATAAGAACAGAGATCAGGTGTTAAATCTTTCCCCCCTTTCCTGACATAAATTTGTACATTACCATCCGTAAATTCATTTCCACCAGATATCAAAGTAATATTGCTTAACATATTACAGTATTTAGATGTGATCATTCTAGTTTTATGATTATCAACACATAGAAATACAATATCGTCTGACTTTATGACTTCATTAATATTTACATTATTTATATATGCAGGATAATAATCTAAATCTATATTTGGAAACTTATTTTCTAAATCTCCACCTTTAATCCTAGATTTATTTCCCATCTGTGTAAATTCTTGTCTTTGATAATTTTTACTTTCATACGAATCACCATCTACTAATGTCAACTTTGCGTTAATATCTGTGGCGTAATTTAAAAATCTTGCTATCTTTTCACATAATACTGAACCAACGCCACCCAACCCAATGATTTTAATGGATAATTCTTTCATCTATTTCCCCTAAATTTTTCAAATAATTGTTTAAGTGAGTTTATACTGTCTGCTACCATTTGTTTAGAAGGATCTGGTATTATATTAGATGGATTTGGATTTTCTTTTGCTGCTTTATAATTAGAAATTTCTTCTTCGCTTATATTCTTTATATTAACTCCATCTAAATCTAATAGATCGCTTTCTGTTTCTGTAGATAATAATTTTCCACAGAATGGACATGATACTCCATTATCATCTTTTTTTGTCATTGATAAATCAAACTGACTTCCACAAGTTTTACAATTGATTTTATAATCTTGTTTTAAATCAGAAAGATAGTCATCAAAATTATAGGGATCATCATCTTCATCTTCATCTTTATCCTTTAATCCTATATCAAGTAGGGTTAAATGCTCATCTGATTTACATGATGGACATATAATATCATCTTTAATTTCTCCACAGTCATCATAATAAAATGATACAATTAGATTACACTTCTCACATTCATATGACTCTTTATCAAATATATCATCTTCCTGTTCTTCAATGGATCCTTGATTTTTCTCTACCATTATTTTAGCAACATATTCAATTGCTCTTTCCTTGAATGCACAGGATTCACAAGGAGTTGGTTTGGTAGGAGTAGTTATATCAGTAATAAGTGGACCTTGGTCATGCGGAGGAAATGTAATAGGTTTAGTTTTAACTCCAACATTTTGAGGTGGAACTTTAATAGATTCTCTACTCCAAACATCTGGATCAAAATTTCTATTCCATCCATTTTTAATACGAGGAGCCCAAGGTCCGCGATTAAATTGAGGATATCCATGTCTATAATGCTCTGGCCAATTTATGAATGACTGATTAAAATTACCATAAATATGACGAACTTCATGTTCTTCAATAGCATCTAACCATGAGGGTGGAACTTGAGCTTTAATAGCATTCTCACTTACTACCTTGTATCGTTTATCATATTTACGATAGGTTTTAAATCCTGCGGTTGTAAATTTTGGAGTTGTTTCAACCATTTTTCCATTGATCCACCTATAAACTCTTGTGGTAGGAATTTGCTCAACTTCATCAATCTCTTCTTTTAATTCTATACCTTTCATATATTCTTCTGGTTTAACTATTACTCTGTTACCATTTGAAACAATTGAGGCGGAGATACTTATTAAATCAGAGTTCATATTTCCAAATGTAATATGTAATCCATCGAAAGACTCCTCATCTCCTTGATCTGTTCCTGAATGAAATGCAGACATTGAACTATGACTATGAATATCACCAATCATGGTCCAACCATCTATAACAACTGCCCTATTATATTCAATTGATGCAGGACTCACTTTTTGTGCTGGCGGAAATAACTTATATTTTTTAGTTTTTTCATTATAAAATAATAATACAATTGCTTCTGATCTATGTTCTTTTTGAACAGCTCTAAAGAAATTAGAAACCTTAGCTATAGATATTGATGGTATTTTTTCAATATTCATCTTTGCTGTTGCTTGAACACTTTTTAATATTGAAATATTTTTAACTGGTGATACACTATCCATAATGCCCAATTTCTTTTTTATAAAAATACCTTCTTTTGCAACTATATAATAAATATCATCATCTGGTAGTTCTTGTTTTCCATCGGCAACTACTATTTTAAACATTAATTAAGCTCCTTGAGTCATTTACATATAGAAAGTGTGAGTTTTCACTTAGATAAAAACCTCCATGAAAATTAGGAACTGCTCTAATAAAACCATTTTTATCTTGCTCGGATTTTGAAACTCTTGGATTTGGTATACAATGTAATGTACAGTCTTTATGAAGCGACATATCAGAATTAGCGCTATAACTATCATACCTTCTTGAATACGAGTCTAATGGATGATATCTCAAAGCTCTTTTCATTTGACTTTGAACCATCAAGAGTCCTGGATCATTAACATTACCATAATAATTAGGAATAGCAATATCTCCCGATTGAAGTTTAATTTTCTTTAGATCAAATTCAACATGATCATTGCTCTTCCATAGTATAGAGTTTATTGGAATTAGTTTGAAATTTTCTATAACATCTTCATACCATAAAGTACAACCATTTGAACATAATACTAATGGTTGCGGACCGTCAGTAATAATACCAACAATAATATTGTAATCTTTTTTTGGAAAATTTGATATTCTTCCTTTTTCTGCTTTAATCTTCATTCCAGCAGATACCTGTTGAAATTTAGTTGTAATTTTTCTGATATATCCAATACGAACATTAGAACCAGTTACAAATAATTCTTCAGATAGATTTCCTAGTTTATTTGCTAATATAAATGATATGTTAATGGTTTTTACTTTCTCTTCTATTTTAAATGCTTCAATTCTTTTAATATCTAGAACACTTAAAGGGTTTGTCCAATTTGCAACTACAACTAGATCACCAACTTCAAATTTAACAATGCCAGAGTGGGTATCTATTTCAAATGTGGTATCATTCTTAATGAGATTTTTAATATTTTCTGATTTAGATTTTTCACAAAGTGCATTAACATTAATATTATAGTGAGTAGGTGTTTTATAGACTATGGATGGAATTGTGCTTCCATTATCATCAAACTCTATAAATTCCATAATACTTCGACCAACTGAAGTTGCTTTAGAATTTTGACATATTGCTGTATAATCAAGTTTTGGATATATTCTTCTATTGCGACGATTGTTTGAAGTATTATTACTATATACTGCTAAGTCGGCATTTTGTCTTTGAGGATCCATAGACTTAAATTTAAACATCAAGTCATTATTTGATGCAACATCAATACTATCAAATATACATCTTTCTATTTGTTTGATAATAGGAGAATCACTTGCATTAGAATGACTGTATAAATATTCATCCCCTATTTTCAAATTCATATCATATATGCTTAAATTATCTGTATCTACTTTTTCTAATCCTTTTGGAAGATTGTTAGCTAAATAATATCTATTTCCCATTCTTATCTCTGGTCGACCATCTATACATTTTCTAATATAGTAAATTTTTTTACATACTTCTGACCCAGTGATATCTATATATTTAATAATATCACCGGATTTAATAATGAATCCATTAAGATCAATAGTTTTAATAAATCGCTGTTCTTCAATTCTTTCTTTTAAATATTGAATAGATTTTCTATTTAGTGTAAAATTAAATACTTTTTCATTATATGAAATTCTTATTATTTTAGGATCGTCTCCTCTAATGCCAATAAATGAAATAACGAAATATTTCTTTGTTTTATTTACATTTTCAAAAGAATCTCCAATTTCTAATTTAAGTATATCAGTTATATAAAAACCAGTAGTGATGTCATAATAAAGCTGATCAACTCTTTTATTAATTTTTCCAGTTTGAATTTCTCCAATGATTGCGGGTTTTGTAAAGGTTTTTAAAAATGTAGTATAAGTATCTGAATTACCATTATTATTTGATCTGCTGGTTCTTCTTTCTTTTATAATATTAATAAGTTCAAAGATATTGTGATTATATCTAACCCAGTCAGCGACATATACAAACATTGGATCTTTTCTTGATAGATATTGCCATTCTAAAAAATTTGATATTCCTACAACGTTTTTATATGCATTGATGTTATATGTGTAGTCTGTATTAAAGATACTTGTCCAAAATATATCAATAGTTGATCTAACAGCTTCATGATCTGTGTTATATGATTCTGAATTAAGTCTATCACCAAAACATATTGCCTGACTTTCTGCAATATTTGACATTGGCATTTTTAAAAGATAATCAGATAATCCTATCATTTGACTAGTTCTAATAAAAGAATAACCAACTTCGACATTTGCTTTTTCATTAATATAAATGACAAATACAACATATGGAAATGCAAGATTTAATTTATAGTATCTGTTAGTTGATGAAGTTTGTGTAACATTGCTCTCTAACCAACCTTTAATATCATATTCTTCTAGTAATCCTTTTGATTTAATTTCTTCATACATAAGATCAAAGTTTAATGACATTGCTACTGTTCTAAATTGGGGTGGTTCTTCAATAACATATATTCTTCCTCCATTTTTAAGCGTTTCAATATATCTACAACCAGGAGGAAGAATCGTTGAAGTTTTTTCTGATAATAATGAATATTTTTTAAGATATTCATCTGTTGGTAATACTTTTATTCGTTTAGTTGGTAATGCTTCAGTATGATCCTGTGCTGATAAATCAGTTGGTTGATGCGAAATTAATAGAGATGTATAACGTTTATTTATTCTAATATCATAATCTTCATAAAGATCTTTCATTCCCAATTGCATTTGTTATTCCCCTCTATAGAATTTTATAAGTTTTGCAAATTCAGTTATTATTTTTTTTGCTGATCTTCCCTCAAGTTTATGAGATTGATGTCTTCGTGGCATCTGGGGTAAATCCGCACCTTGAATATCAATTATTTTTATTGAATAGTAATTAGAAATATATTCATCCATTGGATCTCTTTCTAATGTTAAAAATGAGATGTGTCCTTTATTTTTAGCAGGAACTTCTAATGCAAGAAATATATTTGCTCCACTTGGCAGTACTTGAGGATATTTTACTTTTGTGCTTTCTTCTTCCCATATTTTTGTGCAAAATTCCTTTATCAGTACTGTAATATCACTTGATGGGATATCTTTTAAAAGTTGATCTATAATATCCATAATTGCTCCTATTTTATAGGTGAAATTTTATATCTCTGATCAGAAGTTTCTAACCAATCAACAGTTGCAAATGGAACTGATCTCCAGTCACCTTTATCTAAATCATAGACATGAATTATTCCACTCTTTTGCATCAACTTTAATATCTTTGGCATATTAACACTTTTAGGATGATGTTTCTGTGGAATTTTTTCAAAATCTAAGGTACATTTCATAGTTCTTGAAACTCCACTCTTTTTAATAAATCGAATGGTTGCTTCTCCAGCTTCATATATGGTTTCCCAAAATTTAACTGCATTTCTAATCTGCTCTTCTGCTGCCATTTTTATACCCTCCTATCGAGATGAATTAAATCTTCTGTTCCTTGATCTGTTTCATTAATATGTTTACTCATTAATAAGCATGTATGGTTACATCCTAGACAATGAACTTCTTTATCTTTTGAAATTGCTTTTTCAGCAATAAATGATATGTTACCTTTTGAGTCGATTAAATTTGATACCTTAACTAATTTTGGAGCATGAGTTCCTCTTATTCTTAAACATAATCTAATCGTTCCATCTGCATCAACGGTTACATTATGAAGATCTTTCTCCAATTCACAATCTAATTCTGATGGTAGAATTTCCCAGATTTTTGGTAATAAGATTTCTTTCATATGAATATCTAAATCACTATCATTTAACGAATCAAATACATCAGATAATTCTGAAGATTGTTCTACCAATAAGTTTTCATCACTTATATTAGAGAAATCATAAAATGGACTTTTTGCTATATCAACAAATGTTATATCACTGCTGATCCCATTTTCTGTTAATAGTTTAACAAGATCATATAGATATTTTACATTATGTTTCATAACTGTTATTTCAGCAACAACATCATTAATACGATCTTTGAGTTTTAAAAGATTTTCAAAACCAGATATGCTTTTTATTATTCTGTCAAACTTACCTTTTTCATTAAATGATGGATCAACAGATGCAGTAAATCCTTGAATATGATCAACGTTATCAAATAAGTTTTCAATCAATGGAATAATTTCATTTGTATTATTTGATATGATAGTGTAGTGAATATAATTTTCATTACAGTGGTTGATAATATCAGCTAAATCTTTCCTCAAAATTGGCTCGCCGCCATACCAGATATGAAAGCAATCTGGATTGTGCAACTGAAATTGATCTAATCCTTTGATAACTTGCTCTGTGGTCATTTCATTTTTTATATAATGACTCATAGGAGGATATTCAGAAGGCATGGTGGGATAGTTTTTTACAATTGCACAGTAGTCACAATTTAGGTTACATCTACGAGTTAACAACCAATTTACTATTCTTATCATTAAACCTCCTTATGATTTAAACTGAAGAACTTGATCTGCTTCTAGTTGGTCTTGGTGAGTATGTGAAATTAAATATATTGATTTTCCTTTCTTTAATCTTATTAATACCTTAGATACATAATCAATATTTTGAGCATCCAAACTATCAAAGATTTCATCAAATATTAATAGATTTACTTTTATTCCTAAATTCTTTGATTGTAAATCTCCAAGGGTTAATACTGTTGCAATATCAACTAATCTTGTTTGACCACCTGATAACTGAAGTCTTTTATTTGCTCTTGTATGTGTATCCAAAACTTTAACTGAAATTTTATCTCTCATTTCTCCTGACTTGATTGCATCCTGGGTATCAAATGAAATAATATAACGACCATTTGATATTTCCTCCAAATATTCAGATACTTTTTTATTCATAAATGGAATAGCTTCATCAATTAATGTTGATGGAATACCAGTGGGTGAATAAGCAGATTTCCAAAAATCATATATTTGATATAGTCTATTTTCAGATATAATTGATTTTTGAATAGCTTGAATCTCTTTTGTATATTCTATAACTCTACTGATATAACCATTCAATTGGGTTTCATTATATTCTTCTTCTTCTTTTTGTCTAATATCTCTCAAAAGATTTTGTTTTGTGTTCTCTGCTATTTGTAAAGATTGTTTAGATGATTCTAGTTCTTGTTTAATAAGTTCAACTTCTATTTTTTTGGATAACAATTTCTTTATTGATTCATTTAATTGATTGATCTTTATAAGTGAATTAGATCGAAGAATAGATAATTGTTCTTTTCCAGCTATTTCAACTTTTTCAAGAACAGTTTTTATTCTTTCATTTACTTCTTCAAGTTTTTCTTCATGATTTTGTTTTAATACTTTTAATTCAATATCATATTGAATGTTGAGATTATTTAACTTTTGTTGTTCATCAGTAATTTTTAAACCAAGTGCATAAATACTATCATTAAATTTCTTAATACTTTCTTCACAGTTTATAATAGAATCTTCAGATTTTTTAATTTCATCTTTTAGATGTTGTTTAACATCACCAGTAATTTTTTGAAGACAAGTTGGGCATGATGATATTTTAGATTCAAATACGCTTTGATTGATTTTATTAATATTTTGCTTGAATGATAAAACTTGAGTTTTAAATGTTTGAACATCTACTTCGAGTTTATGTTTCTCTTCTATTAATTCTTTTACTTTTTTATTTATTTTGGATTCACCTTCTCTCCATTCAGCTACTGATTCGTCTTTAATTTTATTGTAACTTATGGTGAGATCTTCTTTAGCTTCATCTGCTTTACTTTTTAACTCATATATTTTAAGTTCTTTTTGAGTTAGCAGTTGATTTTCTTGAGATTCATTTTGCAGTTCAATAGAATCTAAATCTTTTTGTAAGACATCTATTTCTGTTTGAACTTTAGTTGGATCGAAATCTTTTAATTGTAGTTGAGCTATAGTTTCTTTCCAAGTGTTGATGATACGGTTAGATTGTTCTACCGATTGTTTAAGATCCCTTATATTAGTTAATTTGTCAAGTTCAAATTGTATCTTTAGATTTTTTAATTCTTCTATCCTCTCATGTGATTCAGTAATTAATCCTTGCTTAATCCCCATCTGTCGTTCATGAGATTCAATAATTTGTCCTGCTGTTTTCTTATTATTATCTGCTTCTTTATAGTAGTCAACATAATTATCAAGACCTAATAGTTTACGAAAGATTTCTTTCTGTTTTGAATCAGTTAAATCAGTGAAAAAGTCTTTAACTTTCTGACCAAACATTGAAGTGTTCATAAAACTTTTTTGTGAACACCACAATCTTTCAATTTCTGGAATTACTTCTTTTGATCCTGATTTAATATCAACTCCATTCTTATTTAATACAACGTTGTTTCCTCCAAACTTTGAATAACTTTGATACCTTTTTACAAAATAATTATCATCATTAATTGAGAATTTAACCCATGTATGGCAGTTCTTTTCAACAACGTTATTGACAACATCATCTCCTTTCAATCCCTTACTAGTTGTTCCAAATAATGTAAATGGTATTGCATCTAGCGCCATTGTTTTACCAACACCATTTGGACCAGTTAGAAGAGTAATATTATCATTTACAAATGATAGAATCATTGGATCAATATAGGGTCCATAATTTTCCATCCCTACTTCATGCAGTGTTATTTCTCTCATATATTCACCTCACAAGCATCAATTATTTGAAGTCCTATATCTAAATATTCTTGACGTTCATTTTCTGGAATTTCTTTTATCTCGAGATATCTTTCTAATTTTTCTTTTTGTGACATTGTGCTTGTAATACCTCTATCAGTCACATCAGCTTCTGTTTTATCAACAACATTGAAGTCTTCAAAACCTGTAATATCAACTTTTTCTTCTTTCATTAGAATCTTGATATAATGACCTTGATCTCGTGCATCTTTTGCAACTTTCATTATCTGTTTTTTATTTTTTGATGTTAACTCAATTTGTATAAATTTTTTATATCCTTTTGTTAGAACTGATTTTACTTCTAATGTTTTTGAATCAATGATCAAAAATCTTTTAGGATCTCCTTTTTCTCCCCAATCTAATTGTATTGGAGATCCTACATAATACATACTTGTATGTTCTTCAATAATTTCTTGTGGTTTATGATAATGTCCGAGAAGAATTAGTTTATATCTTGATCTTAAATCAGACATACTAATATTTGAAATGATACTTATTCCTGAATTTAACACTCCTTCACTTAATCCAAAATGTGAAATTAGTATATCTGCTTTTCCTTTCTTAACCTGTTCAACAACCTTAGTCGAATAAGGCACAAATAATATATTTTCAAACTTTTCAGATTTCTTACTTATCCAATGAACATTTGAAATGTTTTCCAATGATCTTAATGCAGAAACAGCATCCTCTCCCTTTCCAGATAAATCATGGTTACCATCAATTACCCAAAATTGAAAGTAGCTGCAATCATTAAAAAATTGAAGCATAACATCTTGTGCTAATGCATAGATAATTGATTTTCCATGAAGAATATCTCCTCCAATTACAATATTCTCTATTTCATTTTTCTTACAATGATCCATCATAAAATATAAAGATCTAGTTAGTCCATGTAATCTTTCTGGAAGACCTGATGAGTCTTCTATTGGATCTTGACCATATCTAGATAGATGTATATCTGCTGTAAATCCAAATTTCATTTTCCCTCCTCATTAATAAATCCATACACCCTTTTCTTCTACTTCTTTTTCTTTCTTCTCAATAAATTCTAAAAATAAATCACATGCAGTGTCTTCCATAAATGATTTAGAACACATTGGTTTAACAATACATATCTGACAAGGACTATCTTCTAATAGGGTCATATAATAAATAAATTGCATTGGACCTTGTCCAATAAGTTCTTCTCGTTTGGTCATTACATTTCTCCATTAATAATTCCGTATGCGTGTTCCTCATCTAACTCAATTATTTTAGTTTGTGTTGCCAAAAGAAAGTTAACTGGCCAATTTTTCTTATTATAAAATTTAATTCGATTATGTAATGTTCTTGATATTTCTTTACATCCATAGTCAACCATATCAACTACAATTGGAGTCTTTTTATTTGGATGTTTTCTAACAATTCTTCCAGTTAATTGTTCAATATTTGTAATTGGAGAAGTCATTATAACACAATCTTTTTGTGGTGCATCAATTCCATCCCTACATTTACCAGGTGTTGTGAATGTCATTTTATAATCTAATTGATCTAACTTTGCTGAACCACAAAATTTTGATTTACTATCAGATGGTAACCAGTTGTAAAGGTCTTCAATTAATTTAATCCGTTCTGAAAGACATAATAGATCTCTATCTTCTTTGAATTTTAATAGCAATCCTTTTATAACTCTTAAAAATGTTTCTGATTTTTTCATCATATTGAAATATCTTGCTCTTTGAAATTCTCCACCCCATCTAATATAAGTATGTCTTTTAGGAGTATCAATTTGATAATCGAGTAGTATAGCTGTTACTCTTACATCCATTGTCCCTTCCACATCATCATCAGAAAATATTTCTCCCAGATGGTATTCAATTATATCTCCATTGCCATCATATCTATATGGAGTTGCACTCAATCCGTATGTATATTTTGCTGGTATGTGAATTGAACATTCTGAAAATGTTGGAGCTCCAACAGATGTGTGAACTTCATCTGCAATAAAGACACCGATATTTGCATCATCCAATGATCTTAAAAATGCTTGTCTATTTCTCTTTAAAAGAGATATAAATGTCTGCGATGTGCTTATGATTATTGGTTTTGTTAGATCTTTTTCAAATGTTGCAGATGTTAATCTTGAAATATTATCATCTTCAAGATTAGTAAATGTTTTTAATCTATTATGCCATTGTTCTGCTAATGCATCCCTATGAACTAATATAAAACTTTTCTTTTTTCTAACTGCAATTGTGTATATTGAAATTACAGTCTTACCAACACCAGGTGATAATTGTAAAATACAATTTTCAGAATTTAACATTTTAGATATTGCTTTTTTCTGTGTTTCAGTTCTTGGAATAATATTATGCTGAACTTCAATATCTTCACCTTTATGTGTTATATCTTGTATCTTAAAATCAAAGAGATAATTTTTTAAAGGAAAGCATCTTGGTATTAATAGATAATCATTTGACTCTAAATAAAATAAACTTATATCATATGTTGAATTTTGAAAATTCTTCATTCTTCTTGTTAAATGATCTTTAATCATTTTATAAAATTCTAAATTCTCATATTTTCTTGAAATAAGAAAACCAGATCTTTTAATAATATTCATATTATGTCCTCATATCATTAAATTTTGTGGATCAAATTGATATGATTGCATTGGTGGTGTTTCAATGACTTCTTCTTCTTCTAATAGATCAAAATTAAAAATACTATCTGATTCTCTATATTGTTTTGTTAATCGAAGAGATATCATATTTTTCATACTACCCTTTGAAGCATAAAATTTATCCATAGCTTTATCATATCTTTTAAATATAAATTCGTCTTTCATTTTATTAACAATTTCCTGATCAATATACCTTGATAATTGATAGAATTTTCTTTTATAAGAATTTCTACCTGAACGAAAATTGGAGCAACCATCATACATAGCAACAAATGTAATTGAGGTAGATGAACTTGAAAGCATTATTCGACAAAACTCTTTTAGTATTTCATGTGAAATCTTATTCTCTTTTTCATAAATTTCGCTCATTTGTTTTAATTTTTTAAATAAATTATTTCTAGAGGTATTCATAATTATTCCTCTGTATATGTTGATTTGGAATTCTCATTTTCATAAACTGTTACATAATCAATCTGAATATTATTAAACTCTTTTTCAAATAATGATTTAAGATATTTATAAAAATGATTCGCCATTACCTCTGCTGTTGGATCCCTACCTTCATCATCCATTATTTTAACCTTCCAACTCATCTTCTGCGAAAGAGGTTCTAACCATTCCATATCTTTTTTATTTATAACTAAACAGTGATCATACTCTTGAAGATAAGTTTCGAAAATACTTTTTAAGTCAGAGAAATCCATAATCATATCATTCTCATTCAATATATAACTTTTCAAACCAACATATACAATATAATTGTGCCCATGGATGTTTTTGCAAGATCCTTGATGTTTACTTAATCTGTGTCCTCCTGCAAAACTAAATCTTCTTTCAATTTTATACATACTAATATCCTCCGCGATATAATGATAGTTCTGGTCTCATTGAATACGTGAATTGATCTCTGGTTTCAATGTCTATATTAGTTCGCACATTAGCTCCTACCAATGCTCCCTGTTGTACTATTTCCATACGAAGTATTTCAATATTTTTCATAGCATAATCAAGTTGTTTGCTCCTATCTGGTGTTCTATATCTATTAGTCATAGCTGCTGCAACAAAATCAACATAACCTTGCCCGCCACATTTCATACAAATATCTAATAGATAAATACATCTCCCTCTTGTATAATCGTCTCCATGGCATTTTGGACATATAACAAAACCTTCTTTTTCACGATCTGATAAATCCATTATAATCCTCCAATACATATGGAACTATTTGTTTTAAAATTTCATTTAATTCTTTTATTTTGATATTTAATTGAGATGTATCCGTATCCAATGTTAATAATTTGTTTATTTTATATTTATTAATTAATTCTTTAGTAACTTGCTTAGAAACATTTGTGCTTTTTTCAATTACATTTAATATTTCTTCTTGTGATAACTTATGATAAATTCCACTTGCAATTATTGGTCTAATTATCTGTAATGCTTTATACTCTGTAATAATTTGATCTATCTTTTTTATTTCCTCATTGATCATTTTTTCTGTCGTTTGACAGTAAGAAGAATAAGTATCTAATAGCATTTTATCAATTGATTTATGGATTACATTTTGATCTGTATTGACAGTTATTGTTTCAAATGATATTGATCCTTTAATTGCCTCTTTTAAATCTAATACAAACCTCCGATAAATTGCATCTCTATTTCTTTCTCTTAAAATTTGAAATACAATTTGTGTAGTTGATACTGACAGATCTGTAAATCCAACCTCACCACTTTCAAAATGTTTTGATAATTTATTAAGAATTGTTTCAAACCTTTTACCAGGTGGCCAAGATTGTAATATTACTTTATTAGTTCTTACATCTTCTTTAACTATTCCTGTTACTTCAATTTTTGCTTTTCCAATAGTTAATAACTCTTCCAAAACCTTATTATCTGATAATATTTTACAGTCTGTAATTGGTGCTATTGTGGGTTTTGTTTTTCGTTGTTCTAATAACCACAATAATCTTTTATATAAATCTTTCACTTCAAAACAGGGAATGAATGTTTTAAATCCAAAACCTATTCCCTGTGTATATTCCCTACCTATTAAACATATCGGAAACATGGTTGGAAGATAAGATGGTTCTTTATCATCAAGTTCTGTCTGAACCCATGGAACATAGTTGATCATCTTGAATGCCAGATTTAATGTATAGTCATTAATTCTGCATTCTGTATATCTTGGAGCAGCTGGTCCAACAATTTCAATTCCGACATTGCTTCCGAAATTTCCTTGTCCTGTTAAAAACCCCTGCTTAACTAATTGAACTATTGTTCCATAACATTCTCCATGTGGATGATAATGACCACAGGTATAACTATCGACTTGTCTGCATTTAGCAAATTTAGTTTTTGCAATCTTAAATGCTGATAATAAAACTCTTCTCTCAACTGGTTTTAATCCATCAAGATCAAGCGGAAAGTTTCTATAATTTGAATAAGTCCCGTATTCCTTGTAAAGGTTTGGAAGGCGTTGGTCCATGTTTCACTCCTAGCTTTGGAAAGTTTGGTATAGCATTTGCAATTTTTGAAGAGTTTAGATCTTCACCTCCTATAACTTTCAATGGATCAAAAATCATTTTATCCTTCATAGAATATCCAACAACTTTGCCTCTTTCACAATCAAGCATATATGAGTAATCTGTCATTTGACTATCTTCCCAATGCCAGGGCCACTTGTAATCATCATGTCTTACTGTCTCGAGAAAATTGCTTAACTCCTCGGCAAACATAGTTGGATTAATTTCTGTTAATAATTTGATTGGAATATGCCAGGGTTCTCCATGTGTATGAATACTTCCTAACCAGGTCATGTCCCCGATATTATCAATATAGAAATCTGCTTTAGTTCCCATTTTAAACTCTCCATCCTTTAAGATGTTCAACTCTTTATTAAATTACAATTTGGATATCCTTTTTTTCTTTTTGGAGTATTTAAAACTTTAATAAATTTTCCATGTCCCCAGGTGCAACACAATTGATTCCTTTCATTCATTATACAAAAGTTACAGCTATCACATTGTTTTGTTAGAGTTTTTTGTCTCATGTTTTATCTCCATTAATAAAATCATCTATAGATGCTATCTCTTTATCTAAATTAAAATTATTATTTAATTTTTTTCTTTCAATTATTTCTTCAGCTTTCTTTAAAATTTGATCTTCTTGCTTTTTGATGTGTAGCAAATCAAAATATGTATGATGTAGATTTTTAAATCCTTCTGCATCTATAAGTCCAGTATCAATCATACATCCTGTCATCTGTAATGCAGAATCATTTATTTGTCCTGTTTCTCGAAAACGATACATATTTGTTTTGTTTACTTGTAACTCTAACTGGGAATCAGAAAATGTTTCTCCAAAAATAACTGTCATAATTTGAGCTGCTTTTTCATATAATTGTGAATGTTTTCTTTTTAGATTCGAATATTCTTCTGCAGTTTCACAATTTTCAAATTTGAACCCTATCTTTTTTAATATTAAACAGAGTAATTTTCGATCTTCTTTTGTCCATTGCCTTCCTTCTCTTGCCATTTTATTCTCCTTTCTATCCAGTGACTAATTTTCTTTTTTCTTCAGCACTCGAAAATAACTTGGTCAATCCAGAAATATTTTCACTATATATTAGTGGAGTTAAATTTCTTGTTGCTTCATCTAATAAACTAATTTTCAATTGTGCTGGATTCATTTCTCCCAAACCTTTATATCTTTGAATAGTTCTATTTGCTTTTCTTGCTTTTTCTAATTCCTCTTCTGTCCAGAGTGGGATAAATACTTTCTTTTCATTGATTGCGAACAACGGCGTCTGTGCTATATAATACCGACCCTGCTTGATAATCTCAGGTAATAGTATTCCCACAACCATCGTCAACAAGCAAGCAATGTGAGCACCATCGTGATCAGCATCCGTAGCACAAATGATTTTAGAATATCTCATTTTAGATATATCAAAATGAGGACCAATTCCTGCTCCGATTGCCATAACTAATTCACCTACTTCTTTATTTTTCAATATCTCTTTTTTCATTGTAACATTTGGAATTGATTTTCCCTTTAATGGTAAGACTGCGTGCATAGCTGGATTTCTACTTTGTATAATAGAACCACCTGCTGATTCTCCTTCAACTATAAATAACTCTCCATTCCTACTTGTGCAATCTCTAAGCTTTGTAAATTTTGTTGATGCTCTTCTGCCACCTGAACCATTTGCTGTTAATTTTTTTGCATCAATCTTTTTTCTATAATCTTGAAATCTCTGTAGAAATTCATCAAGTTTTTTTGGATATTTATTTGAAAATTCTTCTAATTGAAATCTACAATCTTTTATAAATTTATCAAAATAAACTTTTCTATTTGTTAACTTATCTTTTGTTTGACCTGAGAATTTTGGTTCAATCAAACTCAACATTAAATATGCTCTTAAACCATAGAGAAAATCATTTGGTTGAAACTTATAATTGAATTTTTTTGCTTTAGTTATAAAGAAATCTCTAAGCAATTCATAAAAACAATTTACATGAGTTCCTCCTCCTTCTACTGGTAATAAATTAACTGACGATAATACCTTGGAAGATATTGACCCTGAATCTTCATACGCCATCATTACTCTAAATTGTTCTGGTTTATGAACAGAATTTAAAACTATTGTTGTTTCTACTTCACCTGTTGATGTGCAATTATTTTTGAAATAGTCATCCAAACTTAATTTGATTATTTCCTTTTCATCATCTACTTGTAAAACGAATGTTATTTTCTCATCTAGTTCAGCAGATGCTGTAATCAATCTTTTTCTTATTCTATCAATATCTGGAATCAGAGTTTCAAAAATTTTCTTTTCTGGAATAAATTCAATTTTTGTTGAGAATCGTGAATCTCCATTTGGTTCAATTAATGTGCTTTTTAATTTTGCATTTTTAAAGATAAATAAAGCATGCTTGTTATCTCTAAATATTTCAATTTTATAGTCACTACTCAAAGCATTGATAGCAATTAGTCCTATACCATGCATGCCACTACTTATCTGATATGCGGTTTTCTTATCTTGAAACTTTGCTCCAGAAAATAATTTAGATGATATAATTATAGGAGCATCATTTGTAATTGGAATTCCTCTTCCATTGTCCATTACTGTACATATATGTTTTTTAGTATCAATTACTACAGCAATAATTGTTGCATAACCTGCTAATGCTTCATCAAGAGCATTGTCAATTGCTTCTTCAACAAGATGAACTGGATTGTTGGTAGACCCAATATACATAGATGGGTTCAATCTTATATGTTCGATTTCTTCTAGAACTCTAATATCTTTAGAAGTATAACCTGTTTCCTTCTTTGGCGTATGCAAACTCCACTACCTCCTATCATTTTAAAGGTCTAGTCCTTATAAAAGAACTAGACCTTTTCTTGATGAGAAATTAAATCTTTATTACATATCCAGTTTTATTAATGTTATTTATACTTCCATTTGGAGTTAGAATCCAAATAATTTTTTTTGGTAATAATTTTCTAGATATTTGATTTATATTTTCACAAAATCCATCTGTAAATGCTAGACAAACATCAACTCCTAACTCTTTACATCTTTCCAAACCAGGAAATAGTGATGTTCCTCCCCTACCTTTTGCTTCAAATTTAATATCTCTAATTTTCTTTGGTTGATATTCACTTTCAATTACTGTATCAACTTGCATAACTGTAACATGACAGTGTCTATCTTTTTCTAATATATTTTTCACACCAGAGAGACCTTCTGCAATCCATTGTATTAACATACTACCTGATGTATCAATAACAATACCCACCTTAAATGTGAAATCTCTAGTTCGACCTGGAAAAGGTGATATTTCTGGAATACCTTTATTTCCAATTATAAATACATACCCTCTCTTTCGATTGACTTTAGTGTGAGATCTTTTGAATTTAGATAGTCTGCTTCCTTTAATAAGTTTTTTAATTAATGCATAATATGGAACTTTTGGTGGACCCAATGCTTGTTCAACTAATTCTTGTATATGTGCTGGAAGATTTCCTCTATCTTTTGAAAAACTTCTAACAGATTTTTTTATAATATCTGTTAGAAAACTATCAATTTTTCTTGATAAAGAATTTGGATCTGGACTTTTAGATAAACCTTTTCCCCATTCTGAATGATTTTCTAACATCTTAAAGATTTTTTTCATTTCTTCTGAAAGCTTATCCATTGAATCTTTATTCTTTTTTAATAGCTCATGAAAATACCATTCAGTGGTTTTACCATCAGGAAGGTTTAAACTACTTGGAAATATTAATGGCCAGGTTTCTCCATTTATACAAAGTGTTTGCTCAAATTTTGCTTGCTGATTAGCAGCAGCATCTGCTGCAAAATTCCATAAATCTCTTTTTATATGGAACTTTGTAATATCAGTCTCATCCGAAAGAATTCTTATTAATCTTGCTACATGCTTATTTAATAAATGCATTCCTTCATGTTCAAGAACTAATCTAATATTTTTATCATTTGTTCCATCGGTTAATTTAGGATTATACCATAGAGTTATTGTTCCATCCATTTCAGGTGCTACTCCCATAATAGATGGAAAATTGTCAGATGGTTTTCTTCTTATTATAGAAAATAAATATCCCCAATAATCATACTTTAGAACAAATTTAGCAAGTAATTCTTTTATTCTTTGATCGGTTTGATTTCCAGGCATATTGACTCCTTTACATTTGGTTTATTCTAGTCCAAGTCCAACCAATGGATCATAGAATTCTTTCTTGTATTTATTTGATCTTTGAGTCAATATAATGTGAAGTTTTACCATATATTGAAATGCTTTTGAGCTTCTTTCATATTGATCTATTTGAGACATAAATAATGCTGCTGTATCTATTGGCATTAATAATAGAAACTCAATTACATTCTTTAAGTTACCATTTTCATAGTTAGGCATTGTGGTAACCATAAAAGTTCCGAAACTTATCATTAATTCACCAAGTTTGGAGTTATCATTATTTTTAATAAGATCTTTTATTTGAGATTCAACTTTATTAAAATTATAAAAGATATCTCTTGGATTAATATCCTTCTTATCTCTTGCAAATTCTAAAAACATTCTAGTTTGATTAGTATTAATCAAACCAGAACATTTGGGTTCAAACTTATCAAATAATATACTTCCATGAGCTATTTCCATTTTCCATAGATGATCTGAAATCTTTTCCCAACTTGCAGGATTGGCGTAAACTGCTCCTACTTTTTGAGATTGAAAGTCATAGACCCTTTCTGGATGAGTTTGAATATACTCAATTACAAATGGATGAAAGTCATTTAGAATTGCATAATCAAGAAAATCTTTTGCACTAACCTCTGTATAAATATGAAGATTTCGACGAAGTCCTGCAGCATCCTCAATTATATCCATTGAATATTCAGAATCATCTGGATTATCAATTGATATAACAAACCAATGTTTTGGAAACTCATACCTATGGATGGCATATTCATTTTGAACTTGCCATAATAATTGTTGTAATGCATGATCTCCACGACCACACTCGTCAATAACAAATAGTCCATAGGTATCTTTACCTTCTGGCACGAAATCCGAATACAACATTTTGAATCTTGTATTTCCATTGTCGATAACTGGAAATGGAATAATAAAATCATCCCTTGATAAAACGGGAGCTTTGATCATAATAATATGAAATTTTTGACCTACTTCTTGGGTTAATTCATCAACTATCTGATAACAGATTTGAGTCTTACCAACGCCAGCTGGTCCAATAATTCTATAACATTGTCTTTCAACATTTCTTCCTTGTTGCCAGGAGATGATTGTTGATTTAATATCATCTTTTAATAATTCTTTAATTCTGCTGATTGAAAGAACTGAAATATTTAGTTTCTCGTAATATTTCTGTTCTTCGACTGGAATATTTTCATTTGACATTTAGCATCTCCTTAGTAAAGATTAACTATCTAGAATGAAATTTTGTCAAAGCTAAATGACTTATCTGAGGTATCTTCTTCTTTTTGAACTGGAGGTTGAGTGAATTGTTTTTGGGTTGTTTGTGGTTGTGTTTGAGTTGGAGGAGTATCAGATACAGGTGGAGGAGCATCCATTGTTAAAACTCCATCTACTGGGGGTGCCACCGCTTGACGTTTTCTTGACCAGTCAAACTTCTCATTAAACTTTTCTAAAGTTTGTTTTGTAACTTTTAATATATTCATTACAGATTCTTTATCTAATGCTGGACCTTTTTCTAATACAAAGACATTTTTATCACCATATCTTGTATTTGATTGTCCAATTGTAATTCTGGTAACATGACGTTTATTATTAACGACTTGTTTTTCAAACTCTTGACTTTGAGTTGTAACAGGTTCAAATATAGGAGACAGTTCTAGTTTATACATTTCATCAAGATAACCTGATATATTTCCATATTTTACACCTTTACCTCTTAGGAATATAAATACTGGTTTTCCTTCTGTATCAACAACTGGAGAACCATTGGTTTTACAACATATTCCTGCAACAATAATTTGTGCTTTACATGGAGCACAAAAATCATTAACTGCTCTTTCAGGTGCTGTTGCTGGACAAGGTCTGTCTCTACCATCTTGAAGTTTAGTTGTCCCATGCCATGGCGGAGCACCATTTTTATATGAAAAACAAGAATATAAATCTCTAGTTCCCTTTTCTGGTTCTCTAACAAGTATTGGTTTTGTATGAGTAATAACCATATTAACTTCATCTACATTATACTGTAATCCTCTAATTTGTAATTTGCCTGCTACTTCTTCTATATTAATATGATTCTTTCTTGTAATTCCAGCAATATAAATGCTCTTGAAAAATTCTTCCTCTGGTGGTACGGATTCTGATTGACCTTGAAAACCAACACCTTGTAAATCACCATACTCTTCAAATCCACTCATTAGTTTTTCTCCTTTTTAATTTTATCTGTTTGGAAATAAGCACCAATTTTGACCATCTCTATCCATCGGTATTGTTACAATTGAAAATTCATTATCAAACCAGCAAGACATATATCGATCTAATAATTGTGATGATATAAATTTATGAACTTTATTATATTCTGGAAGATCTTCTAAATCTGGATCTTCAACTGTTATAGGATTTATTTTTCTAACTTTTGAATCTGTAATTCCTCCTGAAATTAATTTTGTATGTGGACAGTAAACAATAACTAATTTATTTCCCACCATTCGATAAATTTCATTTTGATATATGTAGGTATATGTATCTAGATCATACATTACTTCATCAGCATTTAATACTCTTTGAATTGATGTATGCTGACGACAAAACATTCCTTGGTCTCTCTTTTGTTGACATTCTTTACATTCATCTGTTTTTAAGTCAAATTTAAATTTTGGATTGAAATTTTTACTTGCCGCTTTTGAGAAATAATTCATAATTCTTTTTTTATTTAATAGAAACTTAATAAGTGCAATGGGATAAACTTCTGCTCCTAATTGCTCTATGTATCTTTCTGCTGATACTCTTCTCATATATCTATCCCCTGGAACAGAAATTAAAGATAGTTTTACCATTAATTAACCTCTCATCAAAAAAAGTTTAGACAACAAAAAGTAAGGTGATATATACGCCCCTGCTATTACGGTAGCTTGTGGAAGATACTATTAGTCTCAATCCTAGTTAATTAAATAACTAAGATCAAAAACTAAAAGCATCTTCCACAAGCTATCGTAATAGCAGGGGCGAGTATCTTTTAGGGTTCGTCAGAACCATAATAATGTTTTTCAACTTCAAGTGGAATCTTAATACTACAAATTTTTGCAACTTTAACAATAATGCTAGGAGATGTTGCTGGATTTTGGAAAATTGCTACCAACCTTCTCCTTACTTTTTTGACTAAATGCTCAAGATCTTGCTGATTCATATTAGAGAACCAGTGAAAGATATATAGGTTTTTTATCTTGAGTTATAAGATCCCCACCACCTGAATCTGTTTCTATTAATATAGTTTCAAAATTCTCAATTTTATTTAATATTGAGGCATTTTTTATTTTAATATTATCTATTATTTGTAAAATATCTTTTCTAATATCATGTAAAAAATTATCAACAATTAGTTCTAGATGTTCCACCTTATCACCCTTCTTAAATTTTGGTAGTTTAAGAGATGAATTAATTTTGCCAAGTTTTTTAAGTCTCAATAACTCGGCGCCGTAACATCCTCGAATTAATAACTTCCAATAACTTTCCCAATGTTGAACACTTGGCATAATTTCTATTCCAACAACTTTGTCTTTAAATAATATGACAGCTCCAATCTGATTAGATACTGGTTCAAAGGAAGCAGAAAACTCTTCAAGAGATTCCTTTATTTGAGGATTATCATAGAAATATCTTAAATGTGACTGCATTATTGATTTAGAAACTCCTGTGCCAGCTAACCATTTTGAAATGTCTGGCCATAATTTATCATATCTATTCTTGTCTCTCATTTTTAATGGTAAGAGATTTTTACGAAGCTCAATTGGTAAGATATCATAATCATTACCTTTATCTTGTAGATATCCTCCCTGACCTGATTCAATACAGCATGCATTAGTGAATTTTGTTGTTTTATTTGCTGTAATTATTCCTGAACCTGCCATTGCATGATCTTGAGCATTAAATCCTCTAACCATTATGTTTGTAGGAATAATTCCGGATAGTTCCTTATCTGTATTTTCATATACCATGGAACCATAACTATCCGTTCGTTTGAATTTTAATGAAAGTGGTTCTGCTACATTACCTAGATTTTCACCAATGAGAGGCACCACTGTCATTTCATCTACACCCTGAATACTTCCAGCTCCAATATCTTCATCTGAAAATTTTAATATTCTAAAAATTGACATAAGTTCTCCTCATTGAATCAGACTTTTATATTTTGATATTAATAATTTTCTAACCATATCTTTATCTTCGATAAGTTTAGAAAAGATTATTTCAGTTTCAAGAAACTTATAATCTCCAACTGGAAATGGTCTAACATCCTCTGTTAATCTTATTGAGGTTCCTGTTAAGGATCCAGCTGAAAATACAGGATTGAGATGTGTTAATTTAAAATTATATCCTGTCTCCTTCAAATGCTTATATACGTGCCCGAACATCCCTTTAATAGAATTTTCATAACCATCAGAAATAATAACTATATTTTCAACACCTTTTGAGACTGCTTTAATTAATGCTCTCCAGAGATCTGTATAATTCTTTGGTATTATAACTCCTGGATTAATTGTTGAAAATTTAATTGCTTGTCCTCCAACATATATTATATCTTTTACATTGTCGAGGTTTGCAATAATGCACAGTCCAGTTAAAAATGGATGCATTGGTCTTTCTTCACTTCCAAACATTGAATGAGAGGCATCCATAATAACTATACACTCTCCAATATCAAGTTTGATCATATTATCTGTAACATAATCCATTGCTTCTATTATTTTATCAACATCCTCTTCATCTTTAGTGTTGAGTTTAAAATATAGAAGCTTGAATAGATCATAGATATCTTGTTTTTTATAATTAATATCTACTTTCTTTGCACCAGCTCGTTTTGCTGCTGCTATTCCTTGAATTTTATCTTTCTCTGATTTCTGGGTATCATTCTTTATATCAGATATGGGAATATCAAGTTTATATAAATTTCTCATTCCCATAACGGTTCTTTCTGGAAAACCTTTCATATGCTTTCTAAATTCAACAAGATTTCCAATTTTTGCTGCATCTTTGAGTTCATAATACTTTTGAATCATTGGAAAGAAAGTTCCGGAAGGAATAGGTTTATTGAATATATGGCATACAACTGGAAAAGAATGATTATTGTATCTGCCAATATTTTTTCTAAATATAGTATCACTATTGCTTCCATTTAAAATTTTATAGAGATCTTGCTTTCCAAGAGCATGTTTAATTAGTTTTTGAAGTTTAATCTTATAATTTACAGCAAGATAATCAAGACTTTTATTATCTCGATTGAAGATGAACTCCAAAATAATTTTTCTGGTTTTTGAATTATTTATTTTTTTATGTCCTTCTTCCCCTGCCAACATTAATAGATTTTTCAATGCTCTTGGTGTTCTCTCTTTATAGAGATTATATCTAATAATCTCCTTTTCAAATTCTTCTGGTAATCCATCTGTAATTGCTGGTAGATTATTCACATTCTTTATACTATTTGATAATAGGATGTGACTCATAGCTCCTTTAGAGAAACCAGTGCCATTTAATAACATTACTAAAGAGAATAAGGTTCTGTCGTAATCTAATAATTGCATCCACATGTTTTTAACTGCTTGATATTGTTCATCCTTTTCTTCATAATAAGCTCCCTTCGGGGCGAATTGTAAAATTCCCGAATCAATGATTCCCAGTTCCCCTATTGGCATTTAGCTTCTCCTTTATTTTAGTTTTTAACAACCAACGTAAAGCAATGATATCTAATATTTTTGGTTTAAGGAATTTCATTACTTTCCTTTCAAAAAAATGGAGTTGAGTGTAATTGAAACTTCTCTGCGAGTTCTGAAATCACACTCAGTCCATTAAAGATTGTGAGGACAATATCAGTATAATTAACAATGATCCCCGAATGATATTGAAATTGTTATACCCAGTGTCCTCACAAGATGTATTCAAAAGAAGCATATGTAAGTCATTAACTCAATCGGTTCTGAAATTACATAAAGTCTTTTGAAAAAGTAAAGATGAGAAGTATTATTAAAAATATGTAGATAGTGAATACGCCAATTGTATTTTTTCTGAAACTACATAAAGTCTTCTCATCTAAAATTGGTGGGGACAGAGAACTAATTTAATCCGGGCGGGCCAACGCTTGTATTAAGTTAATTCTCTTTATTGTCCCCAAATAAAAATGATTCCAAGAAGTAATAGATGTAACTAAAATAGGGAATCGAACCCTCACGTCTCATTTCAAGTAAGATGCTGAACCAATCAGCTCTGAAATTACATAAAGTCTTCTTGGAAACTAAAAATACAAGTCAAATTTTTATTACACCTATTAATATATATAGATGTTTTTTCTTAAATGTTTTCTGGGAAGCAGAAGATGTAATTTAATGTCAGGGAATTTAATCCCCTTAATGGCACTGTAATTACACAGTTCTGAAATTATATCAAGTCCTCCCAGAAATTGAAAAAAATAAGTCAAATCATATATTATCACTTATTAATATATATAGACATTTTCTTTAAAATGAATTAGGTAGCATCAACCATAACAGGTTTTCTAGCATTATCCAAATCTATAATAATATTATTTCCTTCAAATGAGTCAGTTGTATTTTTGATAAGTTGTTTTATATGAGTCGGCATGAACTGTTCAACTTGATACACCTGTAAACCACGTTTGAAGTTAAATGCTATACCATCATGGGTTTCGGATACTTCAACTAATTCAGATTTAGGTCCTGTTATAACAACATTACCTTTCGTAATTTTAATTATAGGTTCTGCCATTCTTCTCTCCTCTCACAATTCAGTTTATTTTTTTGTTCTAAAAAAATTTTAAATCAACTAAAAATTTTAGTCAGTTAGAAACTTAAATTTTACTACATAATTTCAGTAATAATAACGGTTTTATTTTTGCTTGTATTCTTTATAAACCATTCAATATACTTCTCTTTATAAAAAGTTTTTAAAAATATATTAACTAATTGATTTTGAGAATGTATTTCTAATTGTTCTTCTGTTTCTTTAATAATCCTCATTTCATTTAATTTACAGAATTCTTTAATATTAAGCTTCATAAGTTTTAAAGGATCATCAAGTAAAAATTTCCAAACATAAGATAGAAATAAATAGTTATCAAATTCAAGAAATTCTATAAATTTATATAATTGTTCTTGTTGATATGTAGTATCAACTAATCCCCACTCATCAGAAAATTCCCAGTCATATATTTCGCTTATCTTTTGTTGCATTTCAATAAGAAATGTTCTTTGTGCATGTAGAGTTTCATTTTTAACAACATCAATTTGAACCATATATAGTTCTTTAAAATTTTCTAATCCAACAGAGTTTATTATATCAAGAGCGGAATATCTAAAACTAGCAACATCATTGTATTTATCAACATCTTCTTCATAGTTATCCATTTCAGGTGGAATGATTGAATCGCCACATAAAGCTTCTAAACCGCTCATTATTGACCTCCTATGTTAGATATTTTTCCAATTTAGGCATTACATTTATAAATTGATTTTTCTTTGTGGATACATTTATAATTTTTGGAACAATATATAGTTTCTCTTTTCCTACCCAAATTAATTTATCAAACTCGGTATCTCTAACATCTATTTCTTGAATAGTAGATTGAACTACATAATGTAAATAGTATTTACCTTTCATAACTACAGACTCTCCAGAGTCAGTTCTTAAGTCTCTGCTTCCAATTCCACTTGTAAACATTATTTTATCTAAATGTATTAACTCAGGTTTTCCATATAAACTTTTTTGTAATTTTATTCCTAGTTCCTCTCCAAGCTCTCTATATAATGCTTTTTCAGGTGTTTCTTTATTATCAATTCCACCTTGAGGAACAAACCAGAGATCATGTTCTTTGGAATATGTTAATAGAAATTCTCCATCTCTAATAATATAAGCAACAACCTCAGGTCTTAAACCTGCTTTTCTTAATAAGTCAATTTGTTTGTAGTTAGGAGCATTCATTATTGACTCCATCTGTACAAATTCTATTAGCTAAAGCTCCAGTTGAACATTCATCTTTATGACCTTTTGTATAATGACATTTCTCACAACAACTCCAAGCTAAATTAGGATCAAGCGCAAAAAATGGTTCTAATTTTTGTGATCTTTCGTGGTGAACATCTGTTGCTAAATCTTCACAATACTGACATTTATAATCATCTCTTTCAAGAACGAAATTTCTAAAAGTTTGATACTCTTGTGATGTATATGGTATTTCATTATTTTTAAATGGATCAGAATGTAAATTAAATAATGGACATTCATTTTTACATTTTTGAGAACAATAGTAATAAGAGTTATCTAATCCGTGGTGTTCTACATTTCTTATTCTTTCATATAGTTGAATATTTGTTGGTGTAAACCAACCTCCCTGTTCTTTTGAATTTGAACAATTATGATTTTTACAATGAACTTGAATTTCTTTTTCTTTTGGTTTATCTGGATTATATCTCATTTCTTCAATTTTTGAAAATAGCGTATATTTTTCTTTTAGCATTTTAATAGTTCTTTTTCTTTTTTTGGATGCTTCTATCAAAGCTTTTTTTAATTTCTTTCTATATTGAGGATTATTAAAAGTTGATGATTTATCTTTCCAAACTTTTTTATTTGACTCACTATTTTTTAGTTTAGATTCTATAGTTTGTTCTCTTCCATACATTGGATTATTTTTTCCTGACTGTTTTATTTTATTTGTTTCTGAATTTCTTTTTCTTATTCCTGGACAAGAATTAAATTTAGGACTGCAACATTGTCTGTTATTAGATGTTTTATATTTTGCTTCTTGTCCACAACCATATTCACATAAGTTCATTATTGACCTCCTAACATCAATGAAATAAAATATGCACTTAATAGATCTCTAGTTGGAGACATTTTTGTTTGCTTAAAATCTGTTGTTCCAGTTTGTATAATTTCTGATAACATTTCATTTTTAGATGCAAAATCATCAGACATAGGACCAAAAAATTCAGATAATACTGTTGGACAATTATAAGAAGCTAACGCCCATGTATCACCTTCACCCATTTTTTGACCACCCTCTTTTCTTTTTCCAGCAGTTGGTTGTCCTCCTTTTCCTGCTGTTGGTCCTGTTGATCTTGCATGTAATTTAGCATCTGCGAGATGTTCTAATTTAGAAACATATTCATAACCAAAAGGAACTTCATTTTGCGTCAATGTATTATACTTTGGAAGTTTTAATTTATATCCTGTTTTTAGTTTTAATAATTTTAATACTTCCGCTATACTTTTGTGATTAGGAGATTGAAATGGAGGAATAACTATTGGTATAAATTTATTCTTTTCAACTTGACTTAACATTTCTTTATATTTTCCATCACTCATTTTAGTTAAGGAAGCAATTAATGATGTGCTAATTTTCTTATCTTTTGTATTATCAAGTTTTGTTATTACAGATTTCATCAATGCAATTCCTTGTGGTCTGGTCAACTTTATCATTCTCTTTGCTACTTCTTTAGAAATAAGACCACAGTATAATTCGTATATTTGCCCCATATTCATTCGACCTGTAACTCCAAGAGGATTCATAATTATATCAACTGTTTCACCCCAAGGTGTTCTTGGCATTAAATTATCTTTTTCAATTAATGAAATAATTCCTTTATTTCCATATCTGTTACAGAGTTTATCACCCACTCTAATTTTCAATTCTTGTTCAACTTTAAATACAATTAATATTCCTTTAATTGAAATTGATCTATCTGTATATTTATCTTTATCAGGTTTTTTATGTCTTAAGTTAGTTCTTTTAACTAACTTTTTAATAGAAGGAAAATCATCTATATCAAGATTAGAGAATACTTCAATATCAACAACTTGTCCTCCTGGACTTTTTATAACAATTTGACCTTCATATACATCAACTCCTTCTTCTTCCTGTTCTTGATAACCCAGTAGTTCTTCAATATCTCCTGCTGTTTTTATTAATAAAGGTTCACCTTTTTTAGTATAAGCTCCCATTTCTATAATATGTAAAATTCTATCTTTATGATCAATTTTTACTTCAATATCAACTCCATGTAAGGAAGTTAATTTATCATCATTTGCTAATCTTTCATTTATTACAAGACCATCTTCAAAATTATATCCTTCATATGGCATATAGCATGTTGCAAGATTTCTTCCTAATGATATAGTTCCTCCAGATATACAAGCTCCTTCTGCAATTACTTGCTTATCTTTAACAGATTGACCAACAGTCACAGTTGGTCTAAATGTGCTCAATGTATTTTTTCCAGATCCAGATTTTAGTTGACCTGGTGTAATATCAACTTTCTTTTTAGAATTTTCTTTACAACTTATTTCAATAAAGTCATTTGTAATACTTGATACTTTTCCAGCACATGGAGATCTCTTAATAAAGCTATCAGATAGAACATTGGAAAGTAATGACTCATATCCAGTTTGAACAATAGGAGGTTCAGGATTTTTCAAGGGCAGCATTTGTTTTCCTTGATTTCCTGCCATGATAAGTCTGGCACCTTCATTGTTTTCAATAAATGGAACCATTGAAAGAGTCGTTGATAGTATTCCAGATCCTTCATCATTTTTTAAATCTTTAATTCCAAAAAGTCCTCTTGAAGATGTTAAATATGCATCAACTGTTAGTTGTTGGGTTATACCAATATTACCACCCTCTGCTGTATCAACTGGATCAATATTTCCAAAATATGATCTATGAACATTTCGAGCTTCAAGATTTAATCCCTCCTTATCAGGAACTCCACCAACAGTTTTTCCAACTGGAGAAATTTTTGTAATGGTTGCCATTTCTTCAACTGGATTTGCATATTCCATATTTTGAACAATCTCTAAATTAGTAAATTGACCTAATATAGAACCAGGTGGAAAATTAAATTTTGCATCTTTATTTCCTGATAGATATTGTTCTTTATATTCAGTATATGATTTAAGAAATTGTTTTTGTGCTAAATGAACTAGAATTTCTGAATTTCTAATTCTTTGATATTGAATATCATTTCTTTCTTGAACATAACCTTCAACAGCTTTAGATGCCATATAGTGCATAATATCTTCTAGTTTATATGGTAATAATTGATTGATTAAAACTTGTTTTGAAACTGGATCAACAATGTATTCAATATTATTATTTATCAAATATGTTGAGTCAACCCTTCCAGTCATTTGAATAATTAAATCTATGAAATAATCTTTTGATAAAAATTCTTTATCATTTTTATATTGACTGATGTTACTATGAGTAAATGATGTTACCATTTCTCGTTTTAAATCAGTATCTAAACCTTCAAATATCATATATGAGGACGGAACCTGTGTAAAAACTACATCTTTTTCAGGTCTATCTTGAACAATTTTATATTTTATTCCTACTCTTTTGACTGTTTCTTCAAATCCAAAACTATATGATAACAAGATCATCAATGGGAGGCGGAATGAACCCATGTATGCTTCTAGATACGACAATCTCTTGGTCTTCCTACTATAGATATGGAATTTTGAATATGAACTCTCAAATTTAGAATCATAAGGTTTAGGAAAGCTAATAGGGGTCAACACTATTTGATTTATTAAACATTTACGTTGACCATTTACTCTAAAAGTTCCAGAGTTAGGATCAATCTCAGGAATTTCAAATTCAATTATTTGCTCATTTCCTGCAGCATCTGTTACGCTTATAGATACAATTGCAACGTCTGATTTTTTAAGTTCTCCAGGTCTTGATATTTTACTAGTAACCTTAATTGAATTGAATTTAATAGGAACATTTCCTTTTTGTAAAACTTTAAAAGCACTGGACATATCTTTTTTCAAATTTGTTTCAAAGTCGATTCTTCTTTTATCAAATATATGCTCTGGTGTTTTATTTTGGACTGCTTTACCAACATTCATTCCTTGAATAATATACGACTCACTAAGACTAACAGCTTTTTCACCTGTTAATAAATCATCTCTATATAAATTACTTATCTTTTGAACTGCAGTTTTGATGTTTGAGTCAGGTATAGATTTTGCAAGTCTTTGAGATTTTGAATAGTTTCCTGTAACTTTATATAAGATAGAAGCTATTGTCAATCTATCTTTTTCTGTTTTATCAAGTTCATCATTAGAAACTTTCTCAAGATCTTTATCATTCTTATTTAGATAGTTTTGAATTGCTGTTTTAATTTTAGAATCTTTCTCATCAAATGAGTTGGTTGCTGATTCAACATCTTGTTCTTTCTCTTCATCTGAATCAACCATTTTAATTTTTCTTATATATTGAGTAACTCTTGCAAATTTATAGTTTCTATCTTTAACTAATAGTCTATATCTAGTTGATGTCTCACCGACCAATCCTAAAAGCATATGATCAAATGAAATTTCATTTTCTTTCATGTTTCTTAATATAGGAAATATTTTTCTATTTATAAACGAATTTATTGGTTTATTAATATCAACAGTGTAAATTAGAACCTTTTGATAATTATTAGGAAGGGAATTGAATGATTTGTAAAAAAAGTTATTAAGAAGAAATCCTGCTCTTTGTCTATATGTTGTTGGTTTATATGTTTGATCTATTAATGAAACATACTGACTTGTATCAAATATAATATTTGAGTTTGGAGGATATGCTTGATTTGATTGAAATGGAATTAAACCAAATGATTTATAAATCTTTCTTTGATCTCCTGTTAATCGTGAAACAGGAATTTTTGTTATCGGAACGACTACATATTTAGAATCTATTCTCATTAGATTCATCTTTGGATAGTCATTATATAGAGTTGAATTCTCGGAGAAATAAAATAATGCAAATGGTTTATCTTTTTCTTTTAAGAAACGAACTCCATCTACTACTCTTGTATATTGTGTTAGTAATTGAAATTTAATCATATAGGTTAATCTCCAAAGATTTCTTAAATAATCGTTCCCATGAAATGGTATTAACTTTTTTCTTATATAACCATTTTAGTTTTTTAGATTTAAAAGGTTCAACTAAATATATTCCCTCATCTTTTATTATCCATTCATCTAAGTTTGGTTTTTTATAACATGGAGGATTTATAACAAAACATACAGGTAATTTTCTATTACCGGCATTTGCAATAGGATATTTAGATTTGTTATCTGCTAAATAGAAATCTAAATCAGAAGACCATACAGGTTCCTGATCTTCAAATGTATAATGAATATCAACTCTCTCATTAAAATATGAGGTTAACCTTTGCATTATTTGATTTATTTCTTTTGCGTATCTATGCTGCAAATAGTTTTTTAGACCTATTGGATTTTTATCTAAAAAATTTATTGTGACTTTTGTTTCTGTATCCATTATTTTCTTAATTCCTCTCCTGTTACTAATTTTTCTAATATTGATGGAGGCATATCTTGTTCAGAAACTAATCCTGTATATTGTGTTAATAATTGAAATTTAATCATTCTATGTCTCCATCTAAGACCTTATATTTCCAATGATAAAATTTAGATATTTCTTTGTGACCAGGAAGCTGAATTTCATATGCTAATCTAATTTTCTTTATTACCTCAATTACTCCAATTTCTTTAAATTCAATAGTAGATGTAACCCAAATTTCACCACTATATTTTGCATCAATTGTTAGCTTTCTTCTTATTAACTCTTTATTTGATATTATTTTAATTGTGTTATAATTAGAGGGTTCAAATACTATCCATCTTTTTTCGATAGATCCTTCAATTCTATTGTTTCCTATTGCAGTAATACATTGATTAATAGTAGGAGCAAAAGAAATTCTTGGAATTGTTTTATCCTCTAGTCCTAATTTAGTAAAAAGATTTTCTGGAATTTTGGGTTTTACTATTTTACCATCTAATTCTTGTTGAGCTATATGATATAGTTTTTTGGTAGACTGAATTTCAGATAAGTAATTTTCAATTATCATTTCCTTAATTCCTCTCCTGTTACCAATTTCTCTAATATTGATGGAGGCAGATCCTGTTCAGAAACCAATCCTGTATCAATAGCTTTATTTATATTTTCAAAAGCTAATCCTTGAATAAAACCTGTAGTAAATACTGTGCTTTTAATATTCATCATTACGGGATCCCAAGTCTTTCCCATTCTTGCAGGCAATGATTCATTTTTTCTATCTCTTAATACCTGTGAACATAATACTTCAAAATAGCATAAATCTAAATCGGATACCGAACCACCATATACTTTCAAAACCTTTAGTAACAAATGACTTGGATCTTTATAAACTACTCGACCTCCAATCAATCTGTTAATATAATTTACCTCTTCTTTAATTTCTGTTGTTTGTAAAGGTGTTTCCATCATTGTATCTCCAACAGAATAATCAAAGGTCAATGTTTCTTTTCCAATTTTTTGAAATTTTTGTTTAAATAAATGGACTGGATAATCAAGAGATATATTAAAAATTATATCATCAAATTCTATTTGAGATATGAGATGATTAAACCAAACATAATCTTTATCGTCGTCAATTAAATAAGATTTCTGCACTTCATATGTTGATAAATCAATTTTTATATTACACTGTTTTTTAGCTATTAATTTATCATCTAGTTGTTCTAAATATTGACCAAGTTTTTGTTTAGATGCTTCAATCAATGGATCGTTATCAATAATATCAGATAAAATATCTCGAACAACTATATTAACAGCACCACCAGTGTGAAATGTTCTCATAATTAACTGGGTGCCACGTTCTCCAATTGATGCTCCTGTTAGCACTCCAACATAAGGAGATTTGTGTCGTTTTAATAAATCTCCATAACAGGTATGGCATAATTTATAAGATTCACAATAAATAGAAGTTCTTAAATTAACAACGTCTCCTATATTATAGTCTGATTTTTTAAATGGAATTACATTACTACCTTTGATAATATATCGTCCAGTCATTCTTTTAATAAGATCATTGGTCAATCTTAATTGAACTGTTCGTTTTGTTTTACAATCTTTTAGAGTAGGATGTGCTTCTATTGGAGACAATACATAGACAAGTTGTCTTGTAAAATATCCAGTTGTAGCAGTATTTAAAGCTCTATCTGCCATTCCTTTTCTAGCACCACCAGCTGCATTAAAATATTCTATATTTGTCAATCCATCTGAAAATGATCCTTTAATTGGTTCAAGCAGTTTACCACTTGTATCAGCAATAATACCCTTAGCAACAAGAATCTGCATGGGTTGATCCCATCCTTTTCCAGCACCAGATTCAACTAATTCATACAAACCTGTATCTTTTAAATGTTTCTTTAATATTATTTCCATTTCTTTCAATAATTTTTGTGCTTCTTCTGGTGTTGAACTTGTAAGTTTTTCTTTCAATTTTAATATACTATCAGGAATATCAAGCATATCTAGAGTTATTGATGAAGCTCCGATGGTTGCAAATTTAAATGCCACATTTTTTATATCTGTAAAAATATTAGCTGCAGTATCATCTCCATACTTATCAATAATTTCAGGAATTAAATTATTGATAATTTTCTTTGTGACTTGACCATCAATCCATTTAAAATCAGAAGGAAAAGCAGAATTTATTATAGCTCTTCCCATTGTTGTATTATGTCCTCTAAATCTAACAGGAATAAAAGGATTATTTGCTTTTTCTAAATCTTGAAGTGTTACTGCTATTGGAGAGGTTTTTAGTTTAGTATCTTTGGTCATCAAGTAAACTCCTAAACTCATCTCCTTTGAAATTTCAAACATGGTTGCATTTGAGCTTTTACTTCCAACTCCTCGCATCATTCTTTCTCTAGCTTCTTTTTGTGCTTGTTGAGAAAGAGGATGATAAACCGCCATTTGATCTCCATCAAAATCAGCATTAAATGGACCAACCTGCATTGTTGATATTTCTATTGTTGATCCTCTTGTTAATACTGGATTAAATGCTCTATATGAACCATCATGTAGTGCAGGATCTCGTTTTAATATTACTACCCTGCCTTTCATTACAATTTCACACGCTTCAAATAATAGTTCATATAAGAGATCTGGAATTTTATCATCATCTTTAATTCCTTTCATAACTCTTTTTATTGTATCAACTGATAGTTCTGAATCAGTATAATTTCTAATTTCATTTTCTAATTCTGCATATCTAGGATATCTTTTAGAATAAAGCATGTAATGTATAATGAAGGGTTCAAATAAAATAACTCCTATTCTAACAGGCAAACCCACATCATTAATTTTTAGTTTTGGACCAGGAGTAATAACAGCTCTAGCTGAAAAATCCACTCTCTTTCCCAACATTTTATCTCTAATTATTCCATGCTTTTTAGAAATTTTTGTGCGTATATATGCATCATGCGAATTAACAGCTAACTGTAAATTATAATTTAGAAGATCAAATAATGCTCCAGATTTTCCAACACCTTTTATTTGAGTTGCTTTTCTTATTAGACCAGTATAAACAGTATTAAGTTCATCAATAATCCATCGTTTATTCTCATCTTCGTATGCAGGTCTAAGTTCGGGTGGTATAACTGGAATTTTATCAATGAATAATGTCCCATCTTTACCACCTTGTTTTAGAACTTTAATTAAAGCTTCTCGAGCAGGTGTGCCCCCTTTAAAGTTTAAATTAAGAAACGCCTTAATAAACTCCTTGATTCCTGTTACCCCCTTTTCAGATTCAAAATATGATCCATCATTTTGAATTGTGAAAAGTTTTTCAGTTGAAAAGAAATCAATTAGTTTTTTATCAATTCTTTTAAAGATTATAAAAGCTGCGGGATGGATTACTGGCGTATGGAGTTCTATATATGAATAAGTTTGAGATCTTTCCCTAGAATTTTCAACTCCAAATATCTTTTCACTAAATAAACCATCCGGATGAAATTCTCCAGCTCTAGTTCTAAATTCAGCAGTTGTAACGGGTTTTAATCCTCTTATAAACTTATTAATATCGAGAAATTTTATTTTCATTATTAAGTCCTAATTGTTCTTAAATGATCTTTTACATGATTCATCATTCTTGTAACTACTGCTTTTCTTCCTGCTTGATTGGGTGGTTTTGCTATGTCTTTAGAATAAACACTTCTCATTCTCTCTAACTTTGATAACATATTAGATAAATCATTGGTATCATATGTTCCACTATCATCATTCATTAATCTCGATACCGATCTTAAAGATAACTCAATAGCTCTCGGATCTATCATTCCTGCTGTATTACAAACAGGAAAGAAATCTGGAGTTTGCCCGCCTATTGATTTAACAGAAAGAAAACATTTAGGATATTTCCCCCTCAGTCTATTTCTTAGATCTTGACTTTGAAGTGCTTTTAATGTATCATGTGGTTCTAGATTTCTTGCAACAGACCTAATTAGTTCATCTATTACTTCAAGACTTTCTTGTATTTTTATATTTTCCATTTTGTTTCCTCCAATATCTGTACAATTCCATATTTGTATTTTGTTCTAAAATCTAACTAAAAAAAAGACTCAGTGGGGAGTCTTAATTAGAAACCCCACTTTTATCTTCTACAAAATAGGTAATTATTTTAGATATTGTTATTTTTAACATTTTTTTTATTCTCCGTAAAAAATCTTAATAATTAAAAATCTTGATTCATTAAACGGACTAATTGTTTTATTTTTGGATCCATTTCACCAGCAAATAGTTTAGTATAAAATAAAATCATATCAAGTTCAACCTTACTAAGAGGGATACCAGATAATTTTTGTCCTGTTAAAAGATGACAAAAGTTTATTCTAGATACTCTTCCAATAAAATGACATAGAATTTTATGAGGTAACATCTTTGTATTAAACCCATAAAAATTTTGTGTGTCATCTTGAATGTTGATATAATCATGTATTGTTTTTATTTTATATGTCGTATTTATTGATGGTTGACTTAAAGGATAATATTGCAATAATGATAATAAATTTTTATATTCTCCTTTAAATGATTTTTGTAAAAGACTATGTAAGTAGTATGAAAGAATAGCAGCATGATCTGGAGAAATAGTTTTAAAATGAACATATGAAATATTAGTCATCCTTGCTAATAAAGGAAACACTAATGATGTGCAAAGAGGAGAAATATATTCAATTTGTTCAACACGATTATTAAATTCAATCAGATCTTTGTCTACAGCATCTTCATCTACTGTTAGAGAAGTTGATTTTTCCAATTGTGAATGGATTTTTTCAAATGCCATTGCTTTTATTCTACCAAGGGTGTCATTAAAACTATAAGTTAATAAGTTATTTATATTAATTCCATGAATATCTTCAGTTGAGATACTATCATCATAGACAATAGTGCCTTTATATACAGAACGAAGAATCCATTTTACAGATTGATCAATGACACCAACAAAATAAGTAATTGGATTTTTATCTTCCTCACATAATACTATAATGTAATTCATTATGAAATTAAAAATTTCAATTATATGAGAACCAATATCCTTGCATTGAATCTTTTTAATATAGTCCCACATATACTTATCTGAAAGATTATATCTAAATGTTTTTGTTTTGATAACATCAAATAATTTTGATGCTATATCTGTTTCAATAACATTAGTTGCAAGTTTATTATAAATCTGTTTATGCAAACTTTTACCAAATGCCATCTCTTCATTATTTGAAATAATTGAATAAATTTTCAAATAGGAGGATAACCTTAGTATATTTTTAATTTCATTCGCATTAAATAGAATTGAGTTTTTCTTTGCTTTAGTAATATCAACAAATCTATCATAATCTATATGTGTTGATTCTATATATTGATCAACATATAGTTTAAGTTTATCAATATTATTGACAAAAATTTCTGATCTTCTATCAATGTCTTGACAGTCTTTTATTAAATTAACAAACCAATTACTAAACTCCTCTCCATGAAATGCATCAACTCGCTGTATAAATTTCGTGACAATTTGATATTTATTTGTCACTGTTGAAGCTACGAGTTTCAATGGAATAATTTCATCTTCATATAATAAGTTCCATTCTTTTGGTGCTACCTTTTCAAAATTCAGCAATAAAATATCTCCTTTCAAATTGTTAAAGTTGTTTTGCCTATTCGGTAATTAATATATATAGACGAATGAGTTTAAATTTTCTTTAGTGGAGTATTGTGATTAAAGTTTCGTTTTAACATCTCCTCAACCAAACGATCGTGATATGTAACAATACTATTTATAAATTGCTTATTTGGTGGGTCACGTTTTATATTTCCAGCATAAAGCATATGTGTTTTCCTATGATATTCAATCAGGGTTTTATTTCCAAGATCTTTAGGATCAAGATCACGAAATGCTGCAAATAATTTTTTTGACCTTTTTAGAAATTGGTCTGAGGTGTTCATTTAAAATTCTCCCTTTTTATAATCTTTAACAATTTTAAAGAAAAATTCTTTTGGAACTATTGCTGTAGTCGATTGAGTTACGACGTATGCCGCACACTTGTTAGCTATATAAGCAGCATCAATTGGATTCCAACCCATAGATAAACACACTGTCATTATTGAAATTACAGTATCTCCAGCACCTGATACATTATAGACTTCAACTGCTTCAGAATAAATCTTAATTCGTGTTTTATCAACATTATTTATCAAGAGCATTCCACCACTTCCTTGAGTCAATAATGTATAATTAGTTGAATTGGGGGGTTTTGGAAATGTATTTTTAACAATTTCTTCCCATTCTTTTTCATTGGGAGTTATCATAAAAACGTTATTATATAAATTAAAATTTTTGGGTTTTGGATCTACAATAATTGTTATTTTTAATGAATGTAAATAATCCATTAACTCTTTTGTAATTAATCCTTTGGCATAATCTGAAATAACAATTATATCGTATTCAATTTCATAGTCTGATAACTTTTCAATTAGAATTTTTGAATTAATAGGATGGACAATCTCTCTATCAATACGAATCATTTGAATCTTTCTTTCGCTTGCAATGACTCTTTCTTTAACAATTGTGCTCTTGGATTCTTGAACTAAAATTGGAATAACCTTAATTTTGTCTAAATGATTTATTATTTCTCTACCATATAAATCATTCCCAATAGATGATAAACAATAAACGTTAGCTCCCAATTCTCTAATATTCCTAACCGTATTACCACATCCTCCAAGGGTAGAATATTCCTTTTGAACATGAACTATTGGAACCGGAGCTTCAGGAGATATCCTTTCAACTTCCCCCATTATATAGTGATCTAGCATTATATCTCCAACCACAAGAATATTTTTGTCTTTTAAATCAACATCCATTTTTATATCCTTTCAAAAAAATAATCAATATATGTATATCCATTATATATTTGTTCTTTATTTAAAAAAATATTTCTATTTTAAAGAATGCAGAGTAAGTGAAACGTTTGATAGGATCTTGTACCTGGAGACAGAAATGACTCAGGTATTCAGTCAAGGATCATCTACCTCACCTTTTAATGTTCTCTTTATAGGACTTACTCTGCAAGAAATGCGAAGATAGGATAATAAAATGAGCGATATCTTTAATATAAAAAACATTCGCGCCATTTATAATTATATATTGGATATTGATCGAATGGGTATGGGATTTTAATAGTTTAAAGATCCCTGCCATATCAACTACGTTATACGTAATATCCTAGTCCTATCTTCGCAAACTGAAATTCAAAAATTAGTTCTCCTTTCATATGATATCGGAATAATCAAAAAAATAGTTATAAATCTTCCTTTTCAATTATTAATATATATAGATAGGATTTTTTAAATGATATTACCTTGTTATCATAAATCTTCTTATTATTGCTTCAAGTTTACCTGCATCAGCAAATTCACCGGGACAAGATAAGTCTTTATTTGAGGATACATCTCTGTGGAATTTAACACGTTTTGGAGTAAGTCCATAGATCTTTATCATTGGACTAATTAAGCGGTAGGATAATATTTCATACAATCTTCTCTCTGGAATTTTGAAGTCATATGAACCCATAATAGCAAGATGAACTGCTCTTTTATTTATATCATCAGATATATCATCCCACTCACATAGACTTGAAATAGGACGGCATACGATTGGAATATAATCTTCTTTGATTTTCTCAATAATATAATGATAGTTAATATCTGGAGCAGCTTTTTCTAGGACACCATTTATAATACCAGGATATTGAAATTTAGCATTATCAATTTTTGTCTCAGGTGCTTCATACATTTCTGCTGTATGATGAATGATGATCCATTTAACTGGACCTCGTCTTATATTTAATAATGCTGCTTTAAATGGCATCCTCATGATTATTTACCTCAACTTTTAACATAAATTCTGTAATTGGATCTATCATTTTATTTATCATTTTATTTATCCTATAATACTTTCTTTAATGTATTTACAACAACTTTAATTTTTTGTTGATCCCCTTCTTTGCCACCTTTCATTAAACGAACTGCATTTTCAAGAGATTTTAAATCAGCTTCTAATTGTGGTAAATATCTATCTATCCATTTTTCACAGAGATCTTTATTGATGTTTTTATCACATATAGTTCTTCTATCTTTCTTTATAACATCAATTGTTTCTTTAAGATTATCATAAAGACACATGATTAAACACTTTCCACGTTCTGGATTCCGTTTAACTGTTTCAATTGTTTCTTGTTTTTCTTTATCTATTTGACCATCAGTTTGTCCTCGTTCTCCACTACTTCTTCTCTGAGTTGTTGAGGTAGTTTCTACTTCATCAGGATATGCCTTCCAACAAGAACTTTTACAACGAAAGTATGCTTTTGAAATTGCTTTTACTCTTGGATCAGCTGGTCTTCCAAATCCAAATAAAACAAAGAATTTATTCATTACTGTCAATACACCTTCATCAAGAAGCATGGTATTTTCATCAAAAATTTCTTGTTCTATTAAGTAATGGTCATCTTGTTCTAAGATGTAATTAGTAATTGGGTCTATCATTGTAATGTCTCCTATGTCATATATTTAATTGTGCCCCAAACATAATTTCCTGGTGACACTCTTGTACCAAATTTATTAGATACACCATCTACTCTATTACCTTCTCTCTTAAATGAGCAGTGGATCCATGGACGATTACCACCATATTCAAGTATTAACTGATCAAAATTAAATGTAGTTTTAATTATGTTTGCAACATCATAAACTTCTTGATTTGTGTATAATGGAAATTGAATGTCAGCAGCTTGACCCCTTTCATGTTGTGAAATAGAACTACCATGCCTAAATGCTGATGTTATAATGAAATTCTCTTTTCCATATGCTGTTGCCAGAGGTTCAAGAATGAATTGTGTCAATGCTTGTAAATTACAAACAATGTCAGAGACACTTAAACCATGCTGTGATTTTATATAATAATGTGAGATAATAGCTTCTGTTGATAACTCTTTTAGTTGAAAATTTGTTGACAATTGATAATCAGGATCAGCTACATCTCCAATGTCAGAACAAGTAACAGTTGGAGTAGATGTATTTGATGCTGTTGAATCCTGTGCTACCTCCACGGTTGGAGAAACATCTAATTCCTGTGATTTTTCAATTTCCTGTGGTGTAGCTACCCTATCTACAACAGGAGGAAATATATTTAAACCATCGTCTGTATCTTCATCATCATCAATATTTCCATAGTCAACTTCTGTAAATTCTATAACTTGATCTTGAAATGTTATCTTCGTTGATATTGTACTTGACGATCCTGTTTCAACATTATGCTTTGACATACCTGTAACCATTATTCCTATATTACAACCAGTTACAATATCTCCAATTCTAGCTTTTCCACGAGAACCAGTTTTAACTGTGGCACTTGCTGTTACAATTTGACCTATATGCCCACACCATCCCTGTGTTTTTGAAGTAAGAATTGCTTGTGATAATCCACCTGATTTATTTTTGGATGCTCCAGTTAAAACTCGACCACTCATTGGAACACACTTTGGATCGTCATGACAACAACAGATACCACTCCAGATGTCTGTTAACCTTGAACTAAATGGCATAATTCTCCTTATGATGCATAATCTTCCAGATATGATACAGAGTCATCAATCTTATCTTTGTTGTTTGTTAAAATGCTAATTGCTGAATTTAAATTATCTTTATAAGGAATCAGTCCATACGTTGCACCTGATTCAAGAGGTCTTGTTAAATAGTCATTTCCAAAATCAAAATCATTAACCCAAGAAATTATTTGAGCATCGTTATCCCATCCAGTCCCCTCATATGCATACAATACAACTTTTGTTGCAAAAGCAGGTGGTATAGGAATCGTCATATAATATATTTCCCAATCTGTTAAATTTCCTGTATCATAATCAATGCTTGCATATGTGGCACCAAATTCTATAACAGCAGTTGGATATGTTAGCTGAAATTCTGCAAGTTTAACATCTGTTAAATATGTTGTTAAATCAGTTTCAGCTACACCACACATTCCATCCTCAACAGCAGCAATTTGATCGAGAAGTTCATCTCTTGTATCTTCAATTTGTGATATACTATCTGCTAAATTTTCAGATTCAGAGGCAGCATTGGTGGCCATCTCTCTTAATTTATCAGACTCGACGCTCATAGTAAGTTCTCCTTATAAATATCAATAGCACTTGCTATTGTCGTCTCAGCTCTATTTTTTTCTCCATCTGCTGCTGTTGTAGTTTGATCAATTTGTGTTCGCTGTGTTAATGATAATCCTGCATTATTATATAATTGACCAACGTCAAAAAGTCCATAATTTGGATCTACTGGATTACTTACTATATTTAAGTCGGAATATGTTTGACCTAGTGCAGTTGTCATACTTGTCAATTGAGCTGGATATTCCCCACCACAATATAATGATATACAGTTAAGTAACTTATCTAGACCCTTTAATAAATCTGATATTTTTGGTCCCCTTCCTCCCAATAAATCATTAATTAAACTTAAAATTTTTGCTATATTAAACTCTGGAACACTAGCTCCAATATTATCAAGAAAACTATTTATTTTATTGTATATTGCATCTAAAGCTCCCAACATTGCTGCAATTGGTGACAACCCACTTAAGTATTCACACTTCTCAATAAATGCCTTTAATGCCCTCATATCGCTTAATGTATCAGTGGGTATTACAAGATTTACTTGACTCCTTAAATCAGATATAGCACTATTTATTGCTGATTGTGAAGATGAGGTTAGATTATTTAAAAGAGCTTGTGCTTGATTTGCCTTGTCTCTAATTCCACCTTTGGCAGCTTGAGCTGGTGCAATCGTTCCATCAAAATCATAAACCATTTTATTACATAGCGCTCTTTCAACGGGTAGTATTGCCATTATGTATTACGTTCTCCTTTCGGGTCTGCTGGTGTTGGTGATGTTCCTTGAACTGCTGGTTGTGAATCTCCCGCTTGTTCATTAACAAGTGTGCCAGCATCATGGTTGATATTAATTCCAGCTTGTCTATTTATATTATATAGGGCTTGAGCGTTATGATCTCTACCAGCTAACTCCTGTATTTTATTTCCAGCAGTTGAATAGAGATCTGCAGCAGCTTTAATATTAACATCCTTACCACTAGCTTCAATTTTTATGTCTCCAGTTCTTGCTCTAATGTTCATATCTTGTTTCGCTTCAAAATATAATGAACCATCTGTTTTAATAATAATATCACTTTTAAAATACATTTGCAGTTTTTGATCATCAATGTCAATATGAATAAAATCACCTTTATAAGTTCTAATTAGAATTTTTTCTTTTCCTGATCTTTCATCTAATAAGATTGTATTCTGGTTTGCATCAATTTCATATACAGAATCTGTTCCCCCAGTTGGTGGATTTCCAGTTAATTTCTTTTTACGCCCTGTTATTTCAACCCTTTGATCATCAGGATCATCAGAGATAATAATAGTTCGACCTTTATGACTTTTAAATATTGTCCATTTATCTTCGTAATTTGCTCCAAGTTGATTTTCAGGTAGTACTTTTGTATTTTGTAAATCAAGAGCTCCAAAATAATAAGGTCTATTTATATTACCTGTTTCAAAAAAGATCCAAACCCATGAACCTTTTTTTGGAATATAAGAGGTGCCCATATAATGACTTTCGTTATCACCTTCTGTATTTCTACCTCCAACTGGATTATTTGCAGGTCTTGCCCACAATCCCTTTTGTTTAGAAACTTCAGGCATTAAATCGGGAATCCACACTTTAACCCTGCCAAATTTTTCTGTATCTTTATTGTCAATAACCTCGGCACGATAGTTTCCGTATAGTCTTTTTGTAACACCTTCGTCCATTTAATTTCCTTTACTAAATAAACTTTTTACTTTCATAGTGACAGCTGATATATTTGCTTTTGCAACTGCTTTCAAAAGTTCTGCATTTTTTAATGCACGTTCAATTCTATCACGAGTAGCTGGATGTTCATCCATTGCTTCTTCAATTCGATTAACAACCTGGCAAACTTTTCCACAACTTTGACCTTGTGTTGCTTTAATATAAGCTCGTTCTAATTTATTTAATGCAGATGCAATTTCTTTGCCATAATCAGCTTTAACAGCATAATTGTCAGCGTCATATTCATGCTTTCTGCCAAGAGTAATTTTTAAAGGGAGGGTTAAAATTGCCATCATTATGGTAAAAACTAAAAGTCCAGTTATAAGCGCTAAAGGTCCTGACGCAACTGCCGCAGCAATCGCTATTGGTGCAGCTATATAATAAAGTGGAAATTCGGTTGCCATTCTTTTAACAATGTGTAAATCAATTGCGTGATAGACTTCATGTAAAAGAACTGCAAGAGTTTCTCTTTCATTCAGAATTTTTAGAAGACCAGATGTAATATAAACGTGTTTTCCTCCAGGCGTAAATGCATTGGGTTGCTTTTGAGGGACGACGTGAACTTGAAAATCTTTTTTAACCCCAAGATTTTTAATTATTGGGTTTAACTTATCTGTAAGTTTTTTATCAACCTTAGTTTGAGCTGCTATTTGCGCAACAAATATAAAAAAGAATATCAAGTCTTTTAAAATCAATCCTGTGGCAACAATAGCACCAAGTCCTATAGCAAACATTGGATCGTAGATATCAACTTCTTGAAGATCTGTAGTTAGTGATGTAACGACTTCACTTGAATATGGGGATTCATTATTATTGTAATCATAACTTGTAGCTGCTATAAAATATTTAACTCCTGGTTTTAAATTAAGAACTGTTTCACATTGATTTATTTCTTTATTAATAGGATTTCCAACATCAATGGTTTGATCATATTTTCTTGATGATCTACCATAATGAATTTTATATCCAGCAAGAATAGATTCAGTATTTGGATTCCAAGCTAATTTAATAACACCATGCTTCTCTTGTATCTGATTTAAGTATTTTTGAGTATTCATTATTTAAATAATCCCCTCATTATGTCTATTATACTATAATAAGCTCTCTCATTATATTTTGAAATAAAGGTAGGAACCACTCTGGATCCTGGTATATTGGAAGCTAATATAACAGAGAAAAATCTTGATAGATCTTCTAATGCTGCCAACATTTCAACCTTCATGAAGGTATGGATTGTTGCTGTAAATCTTATTAGATTGATTCCAGGCATAACTTTAGTATCAGATAAGACCTGAACAAAATCATCAATTTTGGTAAAGTCATATTTTTTTAATAATTCTATTTCATTATTATACAAATAGGGAGCTGCTATAGATGCGATTTTAAATAATTGTGGTCCATTTTTATAACCAAAAAAGGCAGAATATACATAACAGGCAACTATAAATTTCAATTTTGGAATACCAGATGAATATGTTGCTAGTAACCCATATTTTCTTCCGAATAATTGAACATACATAGATAGGAGAAAATCAATGATATGTTTGGAATAAGATTCAGATATTTTAAATTTCTTTGTGACTAATTTTGAAAATGTATATGAATAAACCAAACAGGCATATAAATCATTTGGACTTAAACTTGAAATCTCTTTCACACCAAATGGTTTTAAATTTATAATCATTCCTTTAGTTGGAGCATTATATGAAACGTGAAGAGGATATTGTTCTAGATCTACGACTTGAACTTGCTCACGTTGCTTTAAATTTGTTATTAATTTAAATATTGTATCATTTGTGAAGTGTGGTATGCTTTTTCTCTTTAGTTCTAAAAATACAAAAATATGACGTGGACTATTTTCTTCATCCATATAGTTGTTGATCATAGCGGGAGATAACTCAAGTATGTTTGGAACATTGCTAACTAATCTAAAATTGCTTTTAATTACCATTTACCACCCCACGGACTCCAGATCTTCTATATCTTTATCTGGGTCGAAATTATCTTTTAATACAAAAGTAATAGCATTTAAATTAGGAATAATAATATTTGTTAAATAAGCAAATTCTTCAATTGTTCTTATTCCATTTACAAACATTAATAGTTTATCTAAAGCTGGAGTTCCATAATAGTCATAACTTACATAGTCAGGTCTATATTTATATCTTGAATCATCAAATGGAACTTGTTGAGAATTTTTTAGAAGATAATAGATATTTTTTTCAAGGGTTTCTAAATTAGGATCAGGAAACGTAAAATAATTATTATCTGTTTTTAAACGATCACTTTGTTTTTCAAAATCAACAGCTGTTCTAGCTCTAGTTAAAGCTTCTTGATATATGGTTATTGCCATTATGAAGCAGAACCTCCTTGAGCTTGTGCAATATAGTCATCCCTACTCCAAGTACAATTATGTTCATCTATTGTCATTCTATGCTGTATTTCATCAAGATCTAATTCATCCAGATATCTTGAATAATTATCAACAAAATATCTATAGTTTCCTTTTATAAATTGATGAGGGATTGTTAAATATCCATTATGAAATTTCTCATGTATAGTTTTAACCAGACATACATAACCAATTCGATTTTCAAAATGTAATTTTATAGCTTCGGAGGCAATGTCAAAACTACAAAAATCAATATTATCTTCAATTTTCTGGTTAACCAATGCTGAAACAAGAACGAACATTGATGGAATGTGATGATGAACTTCAACTGTTACTTCAAAATTTGTTTCATTTGTAATCATACAGCAGTTTTGTTGCAGAACATCTTTAATATAACTTGTCCATAATTTATATTCAGTACATCGTCTAATCAACATTTCAGTATTTTTCACAAATTTTTTATATGATGTTTCACTATCAAAATTTCTTATACGAAGACGTAAACTAAAGGGATGATCATCGCTATATAACTCTAATTTTTCTACGTTTGATCTAATTGTTTCCATTTGATTTACCTTTTTTTATTCGCCAGCACCACCAAATGCTTCAGCAAGTTTAAGAAGTAACCAAAGAATACCAGTTCCTGCTAATGAAGCAATTAAAATTATTCCTGCCATATATAGATATGGTACTAACATAATTATAGTGTAGATAGTAATTGCTGTTAAACTACCTATTAGAATAACAACAGCAAGTCCCATTGCAACTTCTTTCATATCTGATGCTGATGCATTTCCTGTAGATTTTTCCTCTGCTTCTTCATAAAATTGTTGAACTTTTGAAGCAAAAAGTTTTAACTCGGTTTTAACAGCACCCATATAATTAGAGGATTTATAATGTTTAATTTTAGCTAATATAGCAACAAAATATGAAGCAACCAAAGATGTAGTTTTTGATATTCCAGGTATTGTATTTCTTAAAACTCTTAAACTCAATTCAGCACCATCTTGAATATCTGGCGAAAGTTGTTTAAAAGTTTCTAACGATTGTTTTGGTTTAATCCTTTTATAATCTAACCCATATTTCTTTACCACATCAAGAAATTTAGGAATATCTATAGAAACTGATGTTTCATGTGTTTTTGATAACAACTGCTTTATTTTTGGTGGAGTTAGATTTGACATAAAGTCTTTAAAGGACTCATTCAAATACTGATGATCAACAGTTAAATATAAGGATTCTATATAGTCTTCGACTAAAATATCATGTTCCATTTTATTGCCTCTCCTGATAATTAATTAGTTTGTTTTCCGCTTTAGATTCTCCTAATAGTTTCGAAAAACGAACTGCCTTCATTTTAAATAATGATGCATTTTGCTTTCTTATATCTTCTAAATCTTCATAAACTCCTGATTGTCCTAATGTTTTATACATCATTCTGTAACTCATCCCTTGGCATATCCCTTTAGATGCTCGCATACAAAAGTATGCAGTTTGAAGAGCATCATCAGCAATAACAAAATTTCCCCAACCTAATTTAAATAATCTATTTATTCTTCCCGTACTTCTAAGAAAGTATTCGTCAACATCATGATTTCTTTCAAGAATTACAAATGTTTCTCCTTTATGACCTGTAGTTCTATATATAATATCTTTTTTAGGATCTCCAGATACAGGACCTTTATTTACTAATCTCATTAATTTTCCAATTATTGCTCTACCAATTCCTATACATAATGCAGTAATTCTATTAATTTTCATATCATGCATTAATAAATGAGATAATTTGGCATCTGAATGAACTCTATAAGGAACAACTTTAATACCAATCATTTGGGTTCCATGTCTATCTGTATGTACAGTCATCCATGTTGGTTCTATTGAAATAGATCTATCTGATCCTATTTTTACATCAACTTTAGCTCCTTGTGCTTTTTCTGTTTTCTCTTTATCTCTCTCTCTTTCTGCTTTTTCTTCTTCTCTTGCATCTCTTTTTTGATCTCTTTCTATGTCAGTTTCTGATTTTTGTCTATCTCTTCTACTTTTTTCTTTTTCTCTTCTATCTTTTTCTTTTGACGATCTAATTTTTTCTTTATCTAAATCATGTTGAGTTTGTTTACGTTCTCTCTCATCTCTTTCATCTTTCTCTTTATATGCTTCTTTTTCATCTCTTCTCTTTTGTTGTTCTTCTTCATCTCTTCTCTTTTGTTGTTCTTCTGGAGTTGGTCCTTTCCCTCGACCTGGACCTCCCCATGGTTGTTTCTCATCCTCATCCTCAACTTCATTAAGATCAATGGATTCACCAACTATTTTTTTACCTTTAACCTTATATCTTAAACTTGGTGAACCAGGAATTGGTGTATCATTTAAAAAACTTAATAAATCGTCTTGCATATAAATTAGTATATATTGTTCTAGCATTTTTCCAATCGCAGGAAGTGTGTTCTCTGATACTGCATTTGATACTATCATTGGATATACAACAATCATTTATCATTCCTCCAATCATAAAAGGAAGACCGCCTCTTTTTTATTTGGTTTAACTTCTCTTGGACTATCTTTCTTTTCTGTCTTAACTTTTTTAGATTTTTTCCACGGTTGCAACACATTGTTACACTCGTCCCTTTCGCAGTATGTTTTGAATAAACACCAATGACAACCATCAGCAGTTGCTCCAATTGGATCAGGAACTTCATTTTTGTTAATGGAAGATTTGAGCGTAATAGCTCTTTGAAGGAGGGATTTTGCAAGTGAGTCATCTAAAGGTAAATCAAAAGGAACAACCTTTTTTAAACCTCTCATAAAATACACTATGACAATTTTTTTAATTTTATATTCGTATTCTGTATTCAAGATATAAGCATATACAATTCCTTGATGATAATGTTCTGTAATATAATTCCCTTTTAATTTCTCCTCGTCTATAGTTTTTAGTTCATATAGATAACTTTCTTGAATCCCATCAACTCTTCCTTTAACTTTAAAAATTTCACTTACTATTGTTTTTTCAGTTTCATTAAAGTTGTAAAGATCCTGAACTACATCATGAATCTCATTCCCAACTCTTTGTATTAAATACAAATATGAAAATCTAAATTTCTTTTTTAAATCTATCTGATATTTCATTCTGTTATAGAAATTTGATCTTATGCAACTACAAATTTCTGTAACAGAAATATAAGGTCTTTCATAAGTTTGTGATTTTTTATACTCATCAATTAATTTCTGTCTCATTCTATTTTCAAATGATATAACATCAAAACCAATTGATCTATTAAGCTGCTCTGGAATCGAAGTTTGTAGTAGAGACATATAACCATCAATTTCAGAATTCTCAATTAATTTTCTAGTCGATTCTTTAACAGCTTCTTTTTTTGATTGTTCTTTAACTTTAGATTTTATAAGATTCTTATTTTTTCGCTTTATAGGCGTCTTGGGCAAATTTGCATCAAGATAAGATAAAAGTTTCTCGTATTCATTATTCAGCTTGATCATCATCCAGGATCATCATTGCTACTTCACATAAACTATCTCTTAATATTTTATATGAATCTTCAATGATTTCTCCTTCCCAAGATTTTAAAGCATTCACATCTCGTGCTTCTTGTAATGCTTTAGCAACTAGAATATTATCAACTGCTAGTCTAAATGCTTTTTCTTTAATCTTGGTTTCAACTAGTGTTGTAATATCAAGTTTTTTATCTTGTGATAAAGCTTCTTTTAATTCAGCTTTAATATCATTTCTTGATCTTTCAGTTGCTACAACTTTCTTTGAAGCTTCTCTTGCTGAATTGGCATTTGTTTTAGCATTTTCACGTAATGCTTTCATATTGATTTTTTCTGCTAATTCTTTTGGTTGATGTTTCATCAATTTTAACATCTCGATATAGACAGAAAGAAGAGCTCCTTTGATAGAAACATATTCCTCTTTAATAACAGGACAACAATTAACTACTCTTCCTAGTGGTTTGCCAAAGATAGCATAGTCAATACTGTAAAATCCTTCTAATACTTTAATTTTAGATTCTTTTGATAACATATTTAATCTTCCTCCCTAATAGATCTACTGTATGTAAAACTAGAATTTTCTTCTTCCAAAACCTCAAGCATTATTCTTCTTGAATCCTCTGGAAATTGTGTATTTTTTACTGCAAGACAAAGAACTTTTAAAGCTTCAATAGTTCTACCCTTTTTGCCAATTATTTTTCCACAGTCTTGTTTATCAACCTTTATTTGAATGATAACTGCTTTTGTGGATACTGATGATGAAATTTTTACTTCATCTGGAGCATCTACAACTAACTTTATAAAATTTTCAACTTGATCTTTCAGTAAATTTGACATATCACCCATATCTAACTTCTCCTTCTCATTTCAATTATTCGATCATAACATGGTTTGTATTTTGTTCTGAATATAAGAAGACATCTTTTGGTATTAATCAATGACTTCACTATACTTATCAATTATCTCGGTTTGAATTGCTTCTCTTGAAGAATCATCAAATGCATTTTTAAAAATTTCATCTTCCTTATACAATGTATATGCATCTTTAGTTCTAAACTTTTTATCAGGTAAAGTTATTAAATAATTCCATGCTCCTGTTTGGAGTCTTTTTGTGGTATTCATAAAATTATAATTAGTCCAGAAATTTGAAAAACCTCTATTGAATGATCCTACTATTTCCACTTCAATATTTGGAGTAAACAGTTTATTCTTGACACATTTCATTTTAGCAACTACTCCATCAAACCCCATTTTATCTCGATCTAAAACGGATTTAACTTTCATTTCTACTAGATGAAATGCATTGAATTTTAGAACATTTCCTCCAGGCATATCTTTTGATGTAGACATAAATTTTAAATCTTTTGGTGCTGAAAAAGGTCCCATTGAAATAACATCTCTCAATTGATTTACAGCTATAAAACAAATATTATGTTGAGAACATTTAGCAACATATTTTGGAATTAAAATAGAAAGCATTCTTGCTTTATATCCAATAACTGAATTGACATCTTCAGCTTCTCTTTCTTTTTGAGATAATGTATTTGCAATACTGTCCCAAATAACAACAGAAGGCAATTCCATTATTTTTTTGGTTTGTTTAAATAAGCATAAACCTTCAAGAAATTTAAAAACTTTTTCAACTGTTATATCAACATAAGGTTTTATGTTTGGATATCTAACTCCCAATGAAGCTAATCTTATTGATGTTGTTGCTTCTTCTGAATCTAAAAATCCTCCTAATAACTGACCTTTATATTGTTTTTGACCTTGTCCTAATGTTTGAGCAGCTAGCATTGTTTTTCCACTGCCTGGTTGACCAACAATAATATTTAATGCTCCAATAGCAAATCCCCCACCTAAAATAGCATCTGCTAAATCAATACCTGTTGGAATAGTTCCTTTTAATCCATCATCACCTTTAATATCTGTTTTAGTTTCTAAAAAAGAACTGAATTCTGCATACAATTCTTTTGTCTTTTCAACATCTTCAACAATTTCATGACCTTTTATAACTTTAATGGTTTCTTTATCAACAATTTTTTCTTCTCCACCTTCTTTTAATTTTATACTTTCTAACATCTCTTTCGTTGCTTCTGGTGTATAGTTGCTTAAAATCATATTTTCACTTGTTTCTTCATTCACATCTTCAATAATATCTACCATGTTTATAATCCCTCCGCTCTTGCATTTATTCCTGGTACTCCAACTCCATCAGGAAGTTCTAGATTTCTTATATCAGCTATTCTTTTTTCTTTGATTCTATCAGCAGATTTTTGAAACTTTTCAATTTTTCTTGTAGCTTGTCGAATATCAAGTAAACCTTCAATATCTAATTGATCATCCTTCCCTTCGCCTTTTCTTCTAATGTCTATTTCATCCTTTAAACTTTTATTAATTTCTTTTCTCATATCAAGAAGAACATTAAAAAAAGCTGAAACAGCTTTAACTTTTTCTTCAAAAAATCTCATATGTCTAGCATCAGTTGTTTCCGGAAAAATTGTATCTAATTTATCTTTCAATTTTTCTAGATCAGTTATCATATTCATAATTGCAGTTCTATTTACTTCATAAATTGAAAGTAACTGATCAATCTTTTTCTCATATTGAGATTTTCCTATAATATTTTCACTCATGAAATAGACCCCTTTTTATTTTTGTTCTTATTCTTCAGGTATAGAATCTGGTTGTTTAAATTTTGATAATTCTACTAATTCATAATTGATAATTGAGTTTAAAATCTTATTCCAAGTAGATTTTGTAAAAGAACCATCTATTAAATAATTTCCTCTTATCCAATCTTCACCAGCTCTTGCTTTTCTAGCACATACTTGACAACTCAAATATCCATCATTTTCAACTCTATCTATAGCATATATTATATATTTATATTCATATGTATAAAAAGATAGTTCTTTATAAAGAGAATCCTCATACTTAAAGTTTTTAGTTTCTTTAATAAAATCTTTTGTTAATCCTGGAAACACCAATCTCGTTATCCATTTATTCAATAAATTCATTTTTGCAACAGTATCTCCAGACATAATATTCTCCTTTATATCTCACAAGTTCCAATTGCACACTTAACTTGATCTTCATCTAGATTATTTTCAATATTGATTGGAGTTTCTTCTAATAAATATTTTCTGACTTCATCATCTGAGATTCTATTTAAAATCTGTCCTGCTCTTGAACCATCACGATATACAGTTACTCCTTTAAGATCATAAATGTACTCAAGCAATAGAGAACTTAAATCTTCTTCTGTTGTCGTACTAGGTAAATTAATAGTTTTGCTTACTGATGAATCACAATACTTTTGACATGCTACCTGCATTTCAAAGTGATGTTTAGGTTCAAGATCAAATGAATCAACAAACCATTCTGGAATCTCTTCTTCATTTTTAACGAACTCTTGATGTTTGGGATGAATGTATATTCTATCACTTATTCTATCGTGTCTTTTCATTGCTTTAGCAAATAGGGGTTCTATTGCGCTTGTATAGTCAGCTAATAATGAAATTGTGCCGGTAGGAGCAAGTGCCATCAATGTGCAATTTCTAACCCCAAATTTTTTAATATCCATTCTTAATTGAGCAGGTAGTTTTCTAATAAATGATGCTTTTCCGTATGCCATTGAATCAAATTGTGGAAATGCACCCTTTTCAATTGCTAATTCAACTGATGCTTGATAAACAGAATTACGAATAAACTGCATTAATGATTCAGTCTCACGAACTGCCTTTTCTGAACCATATCTACTTTTTTTAGCAAATAGATATTCTGCAAGTCCTATGACTCCAATACCAATACGCCTTGATTTATGTGCACTAATATCAATCTCTTTTAAAACATATTTATTAACTTCAATTACATTATCTAAAAAACGAACTGCATTTTTTATTACAGTTTCAAGTTTCTTCCAATTTGTATTAACATTACCTGTAATGAAATTAGGAAGAACTAATGAACCAAGATCACAAACACCATAGGGTCCAAGTGTTGTTTCTCCACAAGGATTGGTTCCAATAACTGGTTCAAAATAGTATGAGTTATTTTTTGAAAAAGTTGACCAATTAATCAATCCTGGTTCAGCACATTCTATCATATTGGTAACAATCTTATTCCATATATCTCTTGCCTTAACAGTAGAATATGATTTTTGTTTAAACTTAAATGTCCAATCTCTATTGCCTTCAACACTTTCAAGAAACTCATTATTTATCATAACAGAAATATTAAAATGACTTAGAGCACCAATGTCCACGTTTTGTTTAACAAATTGTTTAATTTCTTCCGGCGTGTCTTCTTTTAACCATTTACTTATATCTGGTTTTGATAATTTTGCATCAATAAAATCTAATAACTCAGGATGAGAAACATCAATATGACCAATAGCAGCAGCTCTTCTATTTCCACCACTTTCAATTTTTTTTGATAAAAAATCTGCTCCTATCATAAAGCTAACTAATCCTGATGACTTTCCTCCCTTTCCAGATATAAGATCATTTTTTGGTCTCAGAGATGAAAAATTTACACCCACACCTCCTCCCTCTGACCATAGAGTTAAAGCATCCTTATATAGTTGACCAATCTCCTCTATTGAATCCCCTATCGGTAAATGATAACAGTTAAATAGTGATCCTCTTGGTCTTCCAGCATTTCTTAAAATACGTCCACCGGGAATAAAATCCATATTATAAATCATTTCATGGAACGTATCTTTTATTTTAGCTTTATCATTTGTTTCTGGACTTGCAATTACATTGGCAACTCTTAACGAGCATTCATTCCAATCTTCTCCATTCATAAAGTATCTGCTTTGTGCAACAGTTGTTGCATTTTCTGATAATTGTTTTTTCATATATATTTATCTCCTAATAGTCAGTAGTTATAGTAAGATGGAAAGAGGTATTTACAGAATGTCTTTTTAACCATAACCATCCATCAATTTCTGCAATTCCCCATCCTGTCTTTTCTTGTAGTTGTTTACAAGCTATAATTGTTGCTGCTCTAATAAAACACTCTTCCTTGGAACCTTTTGGTATTATAATATTTTCTATAATTAAATTTTTCAAATATGGTTCATATTCAATGCATTTAAATTCTTCTAACATCTTAGGAACTTGATAATCAGCTGGAACGGGAAGATTTCTATTTATGGATTCAAACCAATTATATTGTCTGTACATTTGAATGAAAAAAAGAGAAGCTCTTTTCAAGAATATGTCTGATGCATATCCTGGGAATGTTATAATCATATCTTTAAAAAAAGGATAGAAATCATCTTTATCTTTATAGAAAATAGCATTAGAAATATCAATACAAAAATCTTCACCATCTATAATTAACTCTTTTAAATGTTTTTCTCTTTCTTCTAGTAAAGGAAATCTATTAATGGAAAGATATTGAATTAGTTTATAAATACAAATTTCAAATGTATCACCGTCTTGATAATATTTAAATGCAATCTCTACTAATGCATACATTTTAGAAGAAGAACATTTCTGATATCTAACATCTGGCAAACCGTACCAATAACAATAATTTATTGCACAACCGACAAATTCTTGAAGTACTGCTCGATAGATGTGATTTTTTGTGATTTCTTTGATAGGAAATGACTTAATACCTTCTTTAAGCATCAAGTCTGAAGTTTGTTTGATACCTTTTTCATTAATAAAAACTGGAGATTTTCTTTTCAAAAATTCATAAGAAATTTCAAATACTGATTCACAGATTCTCAAAACTATCCTCCTTACAATATTCAATTTAGTATGTATTTGTTCTAAATAATACTAAAATATTCTTATCATTCTTCACGAGTTATTTGTTGGATCTATTCTTAATAAAAGAGTTTTAAACTTTAGCTTCAGCTTCCATTTTTTTTAATCTTGTGTAATAGTCAGGAATTTCTGCTAAATGATCTTTTGCTATTTTTTCAGCAATACATGGATATGGTAAATGTTCTGATTCTATTTCTATTCCCATAGCAAGTTCTTTTGGATCATATTTTCCAGTGAAATTTTTAGATCTTCCCTCATGTAACAAATCACTTAGAATCTTATAGATATGACCCTCAAACTTATGAGAATCTACACCCATCTTTTCTGCTAACGCATGAACCTTATCATCTGTTGGATCAGGATTTTTTATAAACCATTTTATTATTTCTTCATGTAAATCCGCTATTCCTCTTTCTTGCTCAAGTAGAATATGTTCTTTTCTTTCTTTAATTTTTATTCTTTCTGGACGTAACTCGGTGCTTTTTAAATTATTAATATATGTTTCTTTATCCATTATTTTTATTCCTTATTCTAAAACCCAGTGTTGTTTGGATCCATATATTTTAGTATACTCCAAGTTCTTTTAGAAAATCACTAATTTGTAATTTTTTCATTTTCATTATTATAAATTCCGAAATAGTGGGACAATGTGGTTGTCTTATCAAAAACATTTTTACTTCAGAAGGAGTATGTTTACCTTTTTTATTATTGCAAGGTTGACAAGAAGTTGTACAGTTCTCAAAATTACTTTTTCCTCCCCTTGATATAGGAATGATATGATCTATTGTTAAATTGCTTATTGCACCACAATACATACATTTATAATCATCCCTAACCATAATATTTCGCTTACTAAATGGGACTTTATTTTTGTAAATTAGTCGAATAATCTTAACAAGTTTAATAACTAAAGGCATTTTAAAAACTGGTTGACCAAATCCATTTCTTATAACTGTATCTGCTTCTTTCAATACTTCAGCTTTTTCTTTAATTAATAAACAAACAGCTCTTCTCCAATTTACTGTATTTAAAAATGAGTAGTCTCCATTAAGCACAACTGTGCGCCCATACATTTTCTTCAAACCTCCTTGTATTTTACTTTGTTTGGGATTTCTAATTTAAAAAAAAATCAGAGAGGAATTTCTTCCACTCTGATTTAATTAAACAATTACTCTATTACGGAGTTATAGGTAATGTAGTTTGTGCAGTTTTAATGATTTGTTGGAGAGCAGCTAGAGCTGTTCCTAGTTCAGCAACGCTTCTAGAAAGATCTGCCTCAGCTACTTTCTTGGTTCCAACTGCTTCTGTTATATCAACACCTGCACGTGGCATAATTGCCTCTGCCAAGAATGCCGAACTTATTTGATTTAGTCCTTGTTGATGTGAAGCTGCATTTAAAGCAGCTAATGAACCAGCTTGTGCAACACCTGACGCAGTTGCGTTTGCAACTACTTTAAAGTTCGAATTTGCAACATCTGCTACTATATCTTCGTGTAGTGCCATTTTTTATTCTCCTATTTAATTATGTTAAAAGATCGGAGTGAGATTTATCCCATCCCGATCTTTTCTAAAATATCATAACCCTATATTACGGGGTTACGGGTGGTGTGGTTTGTGCGGTTTTGATGATTTGTTGCAGGGCAGCTATAGCTGTTCCTAGTTCATCGACTGTGCGAGCAAGATCTGATTCCGCAACTTTCTTGGATCCAACTGCTTCAGTTACATCAACACCTGCACGTGGCATAATTGCCTCTGCCAAGAACGCTGAGCTGATCAGATTTAGGGCATGTTGATGGGAAGCTGCATTTAAAGCAGCTAATGAACCAGCTTGTGCAATACCTGATGCGGTTGCGTTTGCGATAACCTTAAAGTTTGAATTTGCAACATCTGCTACGATATCTTCGTGTAGTGCCATTTTTTTATTCTCCTATTGTTTAAGTATTTTTTAGTTGTTCTTCAGTAGGACTCGATCCGATCTTCATCTTATCAATTTGTTCTTGATTTGTTTCGATGATTTTTGCCAATGTATCTTGATGTCGATTAATCAGTGTCTCCAATTGTGTTTGATACATACTCACAGTCTTAGAGAGAGTTTCTTCATGTATCATCATCATCTCCCTAAGAGAGTCTTTATATTTTTCCATTAATCTTTGTGTCATTATCAACACCTCTTTTCATGTTTTCGTTTTATATTCTTTGCGTGATCATAGGCATCACCTTCTTTTTTTTTATTTTAGTTTGAACGATGAATTTAATTTATTTCCTGTGATACCAGCAATTTTCGTTCCAACTAATTTTTTAAACGCGTTCAATTTTCCCATATCAGAATTAACTTTATAATTTACTATTGGGTCATAATCTTTTTTCTTTATCTGAATTTTTGTAAAATAATATCCATCCGGTAATCTACTATCTACATCAAAAATAATCTTTGGACCTATATATTTACTAGGTTTCTTAAGATTTATAATTATATTACTTGGTCCTATTTTAGATGATGATGGTAAAATTTCTAAAACTTCATTTTGGGCATTATATTTTATTGAGTCAATAATTTCATCAGCATATTCTTGATCAGTTGTTCTCCAACCAGCTGCTAAAACAGAAATTAATTTATCTTCAACTTTACCAACAATATGTAAAACTAAAAATGCATCTTTCATTGTTATTCCAAATGCTAATAATTTCGCATCTGGTTTTTTGACAAATATCCCCTTCATTGTTGTAAACTCAAATAATATAATTTGTTCTTTCATAATTTATTAACCCCAAGATATTGGATATATTTTCTTATGGTAATTCCAGATTCTTGAGTTATAGATTTACTTTTAAATAAGAAATAGCTCTTCTGTTTCTTATTTCTATCACCTGCTACAGAAGTTGAAATAAGATAGTATAATCCTGCAACTTTTTTTCCATTGAATTCTATTGCCATGTGATAATCAGAAAATTTTAATATAACACATGGACCACCATCCCATCTTGTTAATTCTCCAGCTCCATATCCATCATCAATAACACCTGTTAATAATGCCCCATGTCTATTGTGGTCTTTTGTTCTAATAGCTAAGACTTTTTTCCCGGGTTCAGTTGGAATTCCTTTAGGAACAGCAAATGATGCCCACAATCTTGAACTTGGCATTCTAAAACGTAGATCAAAATGCAAACCTGCTCTCTTTGCTTTATGTTCCATTACAACAAATTCTGATTTAGTCATTTTATCAATCCCATTAATCATGCCCTATTTTAATTGGAGCTTTATGTAGCAATTCCTTCCAATTTTTTGGTAAATATTTTTTTAGTATAGCAAAACCACTTCTTGGATCTCTTTTTGTATTTGCTGCTGTCGTTCTCCCTTTATAATCTCCTCCTGTATTAGCAATAAGACCCATCAATGTTGGTTGAATATTATGGCATTTATTATTTAGTTCTTCTTCCTGTCCACCAAGAGTTAAAAGTAATTTGCGAATTATATCTAAATCATTTGATTTAATATCGCTATCTCCATCCCATTCTTTTTCTTGAAGAAAATATAGATAAATTTCAAGTAATTTCATTACTTTTCCTCTTGTAGATATTTAAGATAGGTATCAATCATTTTTATACTCATTGAATCCAGGTTCTCTTGTTGCTTCATAAGTATTAGTAATTGCATCAACAAATCTATCAATACGATATTGATAAAATGGATTCATTGCTGTTATCTCTTTTAATTTTCTAAGGCATCTAATTTTAACTCTATCATCCTCTTGCATCATACAGATTCTAATATAGTTTGGTTTATTATCTGCTTCAATTGGAAGATTAATACCTCTATCTTCATTTAGATATTCTAAATAACCATTAAGAAAATTCATAGATGTAGTTTCACTTAATTTCTTTTTATGCTTTCTTATCTTGGCAGCATATGAAACAATTTTATCTTGAATTTTATGTTTACATTTAAAAGGATCTTGTGCTTGAGAACAATCTGGTAAATTTCTTTGTAATGACTTTACAGAAGCTTCATAACCTGCTATTTTAAACTTTGTCATACAATTTTCTTTTTGAAATCCTTTTTGTCCTGTACAAGCTTTGGCAGCTCTACTAAGAAATCGTTTATATAAAATAGCAGATGCTACTATAGCTGTAAAAGCTATTGCTGCACCAGTAAATGCAACAAGTTGCACATTATCAAACTCACGAGGAGCGGATTTTGGAGTTTGTGGTAATAATTTTGGAACTGGAACTGAAGATAAAGGTTTAGCTCCAGTAGGTTTATGAGAAGTTCCTAGTTTAATATCATCAAGTTTTTTCGTTCCATTCTTCAATACTTTACTTGTATGCTGAATACCTTTTTCAACTTTATCTATTAATTTTTTATCGCCAGTTTCTTTTGCTCGAACTAATAAACCATTAAGTTTGCCCAAGTATGTTTTTATCAAACCCACATTTGTACGAGCATTATCATAAAGTTTGGCATAGTCAAAATTTGGCATAATAATTTATCCTCACTTAATTTTTTGATCCAAAGTATTTCGAATTTCTAAAAGCAAGTAATTAATATCAAACGGTTTTGAAACAAATCTTTTTGCTCCCAATTTAAGGAAATCATTTGAGTTTTTATTGGAAAACCCACTAATTGCAATAACTTTAGCTTTAGAATTTATTTCAAGAAGTTTAGAAAGACATTTTATTCCTCCCATTCCAGGCATAATAATATCCAATACCACTAAATCTACTTTATTATTATTATAAATATCTAAACCATCTTCTCCAGTAGAAGAAGTAAATACATTATAACCTTTTCTATTAAGCGCAGTTTTGGTTATATCTCTTATATTTTCTTCATCATCAATTACCAGGATTGTTTCACTACCACTTTTTGTTTCAATAAATACACTGGATTGTTCTGGTTCAATTTCTTTTTTACTCAATGGAAAATATATCTCAAAAGTGGTTCCTTCTCCAACTGTGCTGTAACATATTATGTATGCTCCATGGTTCTTAACAATTTCATAAACCATTGTTAAACCAAGACCTGTACCTTTATTAATTTGTTTGGTAGTAAAAAATGGATCAAAAATAGAATCTATTACTTCTTTTGGAATTCCGCCCCCGTTATCCTTAATACTAAGTAATACATAATCTCCACTCTTAGGAAAGGTACTGGTATTGCTATAATTTTTTTGTTTTATTATACATTCTTTTGGGCATGTTACAGTTTCTGTAGTTATAGTTATTTTGCCCCCATTTGGCATAGAATCTCTAGAATTTATAACTAGATTCATTATAATTTGCTGAATCTGCCCAGAATCTGCTTCAATTATTTGAGGAGCATCTTCTAAAAAATTATTAATCTCAATCATTTTAAATATAGTGCTGGTTAATAATTTTAGTGACTCTACAATACTATTATTTAAATTAATAATTTTTTTTTGGGTTTGAACTTTAGATCCAAGTGTAAGTAATCTAGATGTTATCTCATTAGCTCTTTCAACAGAATTTATAATCTTTTGCAATTTACTATAATCTTCATGATCTTCGGACTTATCATAAATAATTAATTGAGTATATCCTGATATTGTAGTTAAAAGATTGTTAAAATCATGCGCCATTCCACCTGCTAATACCCCAACAGTTTCCATTTTTTGAGATTGAATAAGTTGTATTTTTAGATTCTCTTGTTCAATTGTTCTATTTTGTATAATATATAAAAATCTAGCTGTTAAGATACCTGCTATAAGACACGCTAATATAAATGAAAGTCTAACAATTAAATCATTGGGGGGAATATTAAAAATTAAAGAATCCATAAATGACATAGGAGCTTGAAAAATTAAAAATCTTATTCTTTCAGTAAATAAAAAATAATATTGAATGCTTTGAAGTATCCAGAATGCAATTCCAAATAAGAATGATGCAAATAGAATCTTATATGTTGATTTCTTTCTAATCATTTTCTATCTTCTTATATGTATAATCTGCAGCATCTATGATGGATTTAGGAATTTTATATCCAATAATTCTTGCTGTTTCCAGGTTTATAACTATTCTTTTTTCTTCTTTAAATATTTGACTAATGTTTCTTGGAGTTTCTCCATTAAATATTCTTGCTATTGTAGTAGCATTGAACAGACCTCTATTTTCTTCATCACTCCTGGCGATGCTCAGCATCACTCCACATTCAACTTGATCGGGACCCTCTTGTGCGAATGTTGGAATTTTATATTTAAATAAGGGTTCCAATACCTTTGGCATAAATTTAGGATCTGTTCCTCGATGAGCTGTTATATATAGAGCGTCGACTTTAGTAGCTAATTCTTCATGACATTTATACATAAGTAGCATTGATTCATAATCAGTTTGATTGTAATCTCTAGCTATACAGGTAATTACTTCAAAATTTTTTTCTTTAGCGACTATATCTGCATCATCTAAAGATGCATAAATTCTACCCTCTGGTGTATCTTCATATACAATACCTAATTTTTTAAACTCTACAATATTATGAAAAACTCTTATTTGTCTTACATATTGTTCAGGATCACAAGGAGAATAAACGTTAGTTAATCCAGAATCTTTACAACTCTTTATAATACCAGCTCTAACAGGATCACTACTAGATATTACTATAACTGGTATTTGATGACTATTATTTGCTAGATCTAATCCTGCCCATGTTCCTGCAGCTATTATTAAATCGAGCTTTTTCTTTTGAAGATAAACAATAGCATTTAACTTATTAATATCCCGTTTTTCCTCATACCAATCAGCTGACCAATAAGCTTCCTTTACAAATTCTATATATTCACTATCAATTTTTGAAAGATAATCCCATATTTCTCTGTTATCGCTATTGCCAATACGTTTTGGAATATTTACTTCAGGTATCCATTTTAATTTCTCTAATCCCTTTACTAATGCTATAAAATATGTCTGATAATCTTTATAAGGACCACCTTCATAATATCCTATTCTCCATTTCTTTCCATCATTTGTAATAGGATCCGTACTCTTTTTATCACTACATGCGAAAAGCATCAATACAAATATTATTATTATGGTGATATATTTGAGCATTGATATCCTTATGTAACATTTTGATGCGCCTTAACATCTTTACGTACTTGTTGGGATGTCTTTCCCTTCCCTCGCCAGTGTGTTGAACCATGAGCTTCATCCTTCAACCCAGCGCAAAATCCTTGTGGATTGTCAACTTTATCTTTCATTTTTTCGACGCACTTATCAAAAAAATTCTTTTTGGTTGCACCACCCTTAACAAGTGTTTTTCCAAATTTTTCAACGCTGCTGTCTGTCCATCCCTTGGGAAAACCGACCCATCCTTCAGCTTCAGCTACTAATGATTTCGTCATCGGTTTTCCACAACAAATGAGAGGACCTTTGCCATTATTCAGACAATGCGCTTTTCTCCCGCATATCTGACAGTACATCGTATCACCCTTTTTGGGTTCATACGAGACTGTCTCGATTAGTTTTTTTCTAGACCTTCTAGAAACAACTCGGAAATATATTCACCAACATATTCATTGATAACAGCTTCTGCGACTGCACCTTTCATAGAATTGATCTTTGCATCAAAACTTTGAGCTTTAGCTTTTAGTTTTGCTTTACACTTGTCATCTTTACATTTAGACATACCAGCAAGAATTTTTGATTTAGCTGCTTGTAGTCCCTTAACTTTAAAACTTGCCAGACATTTTTTCTTGTCGGGACCTGATTTGCCTTTACACGCTTTAGCTGCTTGACTAAAGAACTTTTTATAAATTACAACACCAGCAGCAATAGCAGCAACAGCAGCAGCAGCACCACCAACCATAAGTTTTTGACCTGGAGTAGCACCAGCAACTGCTCCTTGAGCTTTAGTCACTAATTCACTACCTTTTGTAGCTGCAGAACTGGCAGCACCTTTGGCCAATGTTTTTAATTCTTCCCATTTTTCTTTTAACTTACCTACCTGTGCCATAAGCTTATTGTACAGATCAGAATTGCCAGCTGCTTTTGCTTCTCTAGCTTTATCTACCATGGCCATATACTGTTGTTTGGTTTGAGCTACTTTTGCCCAAGTATCTGCTTCTGTGACAAGTCCTAACTCAAAATTTTCAATGAACTCATCAGCTTCTTCTAACATCATGTCTACATAAATCTCTTGTAATAGTGTATCAACTTTACTCATTTTTTTCTTCCTCCATTGACATTCGTGCCAATCCATAGGCATCTGCTAAGTTATTATCCTCAAACTCAATTCCCCACCTTTTATATACGTGGAGTAACATCATTTCCTTTGCAGCTCTCCCAGTTCCAGCCACCCATTTTTTGAGTGTCTGTGGAGCTATTACTCTAAATTTTATATTTTTTTTACGAAAAAAAATTCGTATAAAAATATTTAAAGCACCCATTTGAATCATTTGATCCCCTCTACTTGAATAAGAAGGTCCTTCAACAAAAACACTGCTCAATCCTACTATCGTTGGAATAAATTTAATTTCATTCTGAATTTCTATTATTCTATCCTCCGTATCAGATTTAGCATTAGTGCTTATAAGTTTTTGTTCTAAAATTTGTCCGTCGTTGTCAAGCACAATTACGCCAGTGCCAGTATAAGACAAATCTAATCCAACAAACTTGGGGTCTGATAAACATTTCTTTTCAATTGTACATTCTTCCTGTTCAGCTCTAATAACTTCATTTGCTTTCGACATTATATAATATCCTTTTTTTATCCAAAATCAATTCTCACATTTGGGATGAATAATCTTTCTAATTTTTCAATGATCTCTCTCTTTAACTCTTTCCCCTCATCATACACATCTGATTCAAGAGGAATCTCCCCAAATGGAGTTCTAAGAGTCCCTCCCCCATATCTTTTTCGAATCCTACCAATAACCATCATAACATCTGCAAGTGCTAGATTTTTAAAATCTAGTTGAATATCATTGGGTATTCCAGATAAATCCTCAGGTTGCATTCTTTCATATTCAACAGCAACCCAACCAAGTGCAGATGTTAGAGGAGAAATTCTTATAACATTAGGATGTTTAAACTCAAATGTATAATCAAATGAAGAAAACATTTTAGTATCCATTGCCATACTCACGGATAGTGCCCATTCTCTCAACTCAAAATGTGAAAACACTCCCATTGGTGGATGACCAAACATATAAAGTTCACCAGATGTTGTGTAAATATCAACTACATTTAATATCTCCATACCATCTGGTTCAGTAATATAATATTCATTTCCTTTTCCAGGCACCTTGTTAGACTCAACTGTAGTATTCAATGAGGTCATTACTTTCTGTGGAATATAATAAGAGAATGTCTTTCGAGTGTTTTTAGTTATATATTCCAGTATTTGTTCATCTTCTAACTCAAGATGCATAAAAGGAAAACCTAGATTGGACTTTACATATTCTAACACTTCTGATTTATTTAGCATTTAATTGTCCCCTATACATCATATTTTTAATTTGTTCTAAAATGAAGTTGGTTAAATATATAAATATTCTATTGAGTTTTCTTCTAGAAAAACTCCACTTTTTATTAAAGCGACTTTCATTGATTCCAAAGGAACTATTTTTTTCTCTGACATTCTCTTTTCTATTAGGTTTCTCTTATCTAACATTTCTGTTGTATTTGGATCATCTAATGCTATAGAAAGCAGTTCAAATGATATTAGTTTAATAGCTTTTGATAAAACTTTTGTTTTAATTTCTTGTTTAATAACTTTATCTAATTTTTTATTAACTACTTTAATAGGTACTACTTTAAACAAATCTTCATTCTTTTGAAGTTTTTTGTATATTTCTCCCATCGTTCCAGTTAAAGCAATTAACTGATCAAAGATTTCAAGAAAACCCACTGGACCAACTCCATTAATTCCGTCAATATCATCTCCTGGATCTCCTATGACTGCCATAGCTAATGGAGCATAAATATCAGGAATATTATTTGGTTTTTTCAAAATGAGATCCATGATAGTTCCTGCTTTTATAATTTTTCTAGATTTTGCTGATTTGGAATAAATATAAGAATGATTAGCAGCACATTGCCATAAGTCGTGATCATTTGAATATGTTATATTACAGACAGAACCGTCAACTGCAATATGACCACGACTCAATAGATAATATGGAATAAAATCAGCTTCTAACCCTGGCAAACGAATAACTGTAACTGAAGGCATCATATTCAAAGATTTTTCAATCAATTGAAAATTTTTCATTAAAACATTATAGAATAATTCCCTATCTTCTCTATCAAGTCCGTATAAGTCATCAATCTTTCTAGATATTTTATATTTTTTTGATATGTTTTTATGATAAGATGAGTTTCCAGATTCAAAGAAAATAATAAAATTAACTTCAATTCCTCTTTTCATCGCATAGATTTTATGGAATGCTAAAAATGAAACTACAGATGAAAAAATTGAAGTATCCACATATTTTGTATTCTTTGAATTCTGGATTATATTTACAATTGCATGCTCCATATAGGTAGTTTGCAAAGTATTTTTTAAATCAATAAAAATATTTAATTTCTTATAATCATTATATGAAACAATCTGATCTAATATATTATATGTGGGATAATAGCTTAATAGAGAACTTGGATGCATTATTTTACCTCATAACCATATCTTCTATTATTCTTCATCTAATGGAACAACTGAAGATCTTGAATAGATTCTAGCTTCAATATCTCCAATAGTTGTTTCTAATTTATTTATTGTAATTGCTCTTTCAGAATCCTTATACATATTAAAATCAACCTGTGTATCATGCTCCATTTTAAAAAGCATTGTTACTAAATTAACTGCACAAGGTTCAAGAATAATATTAGTTGGTATATCTTTCATAAATACTGCATATTGATCTTTTGATTGAGTCTGGGTTTGAATTGATGCTGTTTGCTCATTGAATACAACTTGAATAGCTGGACAATTAAAATTGTCTGTGATGATTCTAATTCTATCAGTTATTAAAGTTGATAATTTGGTTTCTAAAAGAAGTTCTTCTTCATTGATGGATAAAACACTATCAAGTTCTGCTTGAGTCATAAAATTATTATCAATGAATTGTATTGCTGGAAACATAAATTTAATTGAAGAGATTTGATCTGAAATTATAAAATAGGATTCTGATTCTTGACCTTCAGTATGAATATCAAATTTAATATCCTGTTGTCCTACAAACGATTTCAACAAATCTAATTTCTTTTTAATATCTGAAATTGGCATGGAAATATCGGTAAAAATATTTTGCATATCAAATTCAAAGATACATGAACGATCATTACTTCTCTGTCGAACAATTCCACCACGAATATCAATATCATTACATATTTCTTTTATATTATTCAGACATCTAATAAAATGCCCAAATTGTTCTTGATCTAGATTAAAACTTCTATCTGTTGCTTCTTCTGTCATTTCTAACTCCTTTCATTTTAACTTGTGACATTTTACCCCAAGTTTTAGTTGATGGATCATGTTGATTCCACATTCTTTTTGCTCTTCGATGTAATTTTCTTGGTTGTAGTTTAGTGTCTTCATCTCCATAGATTTTATTCATAGAAAGAATCAAACCTGGATCCATTGCAATAAAAAGTCTCTGAATCCATTTACTTCGCTGTCTATTCATCAAATTCCTCCTTCCAAAACTTTAATCATAGTTACATATACAAATTTATCTTCTTTCACCTCTTCGGATCTCATACTGTCAATTGTAATAAAATATTTTTCTGAATGTTCAACTACTTCCATAATTCTTTCTGCAACATTTTTTGCTCCCGGAGATTCATCTTGATTATTAATTGGTATCGAGAACATTGTCATAATTGCATCTTTTCCCTTATAACCACATTTAAACATACAAAAATTATTTCCCATTAATTTATACAAATTATTATTAGATGCTGCTTTACAAAATAATGAGTAATAGTCAATAGTTTCAACGGGTCCAGCGTATGTCTGATCTGATTCAATTGTGGATTCAAAAACTTCTTGTAATCTTTCAACAATATAATTCATTAGTATTTGTCTCCTTTTAAATGATATTTTCTTCTAAAATAACAGGTGTCTCATTGAAGTCTTTTCTATATTTATTATAATAGACTGTAAGAGAATTAAATAAATGTGAATTGTATTTCTTCAATTTTTTATATTCTTCATCCTTGATATTATTATCTGATAATATAATTACATCAGGTCTGAATATCTGTTCATTGAATATTATGCTTTTTATTAAAGAAAGATATTTAGATGAAAGAACTGAAGCATATAAAGAGACATCATGTTTAATATTTAAAAAATCAAATATATGTTCTGTATAAATATCAAATATTCCTTCAGCAAGGATTATTCGATTAGAATCTTTTTTATTTCCTAATAATTTATAGTAATCTAAAAAATTTGTTGGTTGGATAAATAACTTATAATGTTTCATTGATTGAGAATGATCTATATTTCTAAAGATTACCATTGAATGTCTTTCTGTAACAAATCCAACAAAATTATTATGTAGATAATCTCTCAATCTTCCAAGGGTTTCACTTACTGGAATGTTATTGATATTCAAAAATTCGTGTATATCAAAGATTAACCCTTTAATATATTTAATTGAAATATTTGCAAACTTTAATCTTTTTTGAATGTAAAGATGTTTATATGGAAAAGAATTTATATTTATTTCTGGTATTTTTAGTTTTGTTATTTTTTCATCAGTCGTAAATTCTTTTCTTGATCTTGCTGCTTGTTGTAATGATTTTTTGTCTATAAATTGATCTGATATATCATGACCTTCTATTTTACTTATAAACTTTGCAATAAATCCATGAGTGTTACATCCTGCTCCAAAACAATTGAAAATTGGAATATCCAACCCTATATATAAATGATAATGATCTCGATCTCTTCCATGTTCACAATATGGGCATCTCGTAATAATATTCTTTGCAGTTATCTTTGGATGAACACCTAATCTATCTTTTAAATAATCTATAAATGAATCTTGATAAATTCCAATCATGGCATTCGAATCCTTTGAATAAATAATGGCAATGCCATATTAAACCAGTGACCACAACCAGCACATTTAAAATTTGTTATCATTCCACCACTTGGACCTTCAATAAATTTTTTAGATCCACAGTCAACACAACATTTATATTTTGAAAATAAATCTTTAAGTTTATTTTCATTCAATTCTAATTTATCACATGATTTTGAAAGATTACAAATGGGTCTAACAAAACAGTTAATACAAGGAAATTTATATTCATTTGTCTTCCAAAATTTCAATTTCTTCCAATTCATTTTTTCACAATCCTTGCTAATCTAAAATCCCTTAATGTTTTAATAATATCAAATATCATTGCCATAAAATGCATCTGTGGTGATAGACATGATTGATGATCTAAAGAATATCTATTAATCATTATCTTTGCAGGTGCAGGTATCTTATCCATAAAAAAGAGTTCATTATAAATTCTATAATATTCTAAATCTCTCTCTGATAAAATATCAGCTAAACTTTTAATTTCTTTTCCAATTTGTGTAGGTAGATCTTTTTCAATCAAAGAGATTATTTCAATGATATGAGCAATTACTATTTTTTCTGCTGTAATAACATCATTTTCTGAAACCTTCAATGTTCCTTCTAATGAACATTGTGCCATTGTAGTAACAATCTTTCTTACATCTGGATACAAATTATTAATGATTAGATATATTGATTCTTCATCAAATTTTATATTTTCTTTCATTAATATATTTTTACAATAATCAAAAATAAACTCCTTTGAAATTTGTTTAAATTTATAAATTGTAAATCTACTTTGAACTGGATCTGGAATTTTATAGATATAATTACAAGTCCAAATAAATCTTCCATATGCTACTTGATATTTTTCTATGATTCCTCTAAATGAATCATAAGCTTCTGGAGTTAATTTATCTGCCTCGTCAATAAATACAACTTTGAATTTATCTCTGGATGGTGGATGTTTTAGAAATGGTTCTACTACTGTATCAACAAATTGAATATTTCTTGTCGATTTAGCTGATCCATTTGCCATTAATAAATTATCTTTTTTATTTTGAAGAATACCATTTTTTGAACATATGATTCTTGCCAGTGTAGTCTTTCCTCCTCCAGGTGGACCTGAAAGTAAAAGATTTCCAATGGACTGTTTATTGAATATTATTTCAAAATCTTTTTTATATTGTATTGGCAGAACTAAATCATCTAATTTTTTTGGTCTATATTTCTCTACCCATAGACTATCTAAAATTTCTTCCATTCAAAAACTCCTTTTCAACATTCATGACATTTCTGTGTCATTAAAACTTCACGATATACTTGCTGTTCAGTGATTTCTTTCATTAACATATATATTTTCATTTTAAGATCTAACTCTTTAGCTTCTTTTCCAATTGTATAATTTTTATTAATGCTATCAAACATATGAGATTCTGTAATAAAGACAGAATTTATTTCTTTAATATCATTAAGTATGGTCATTCTTTGCCCAACTTTTTGTGGTTCCAAATTACACTCAAATGACAATGTTAAAGATTTATCCTCCTCATTAACAAAAATTATCATTGAATTTGACATAATACAAAATTCCTTAAAGTTAGATGTTTGCCTTAATTGTGATACTTCATAACCATATTGTTCTAATTTATTTTTTACAAGTTGACAAATATTTTCCATAGACCAATCCTCCACAAATGTATTTATTATTTTGTTCCTTTTATTTAAAAAATAATCTTAATTTGTGGAAGAAAATTTAAAAAAGTTATGACACATCTTATATAAATTTATAAGATGTGTCATAATTGTCTATTTCTTTTTTCTTTGTTTTTGTTGCCCCACTTTTATTTTTTCTTTGGGTGCAGCGTAAGTTTTTCTAAGGAATTCGTCTGCCATTGCACAGTCGCCATTTTTCCATTTCGCCATAGGATTAATAAAACAGCTACAAAGTGGAGGATCACAAATTTCATGTGAAAAAACTGTTCTGATGCAATGTTGAAACAATCCCGTTTCAGGAATTAATTTATAACAATTTCTTACTATTGTAGTTTGATTTGCAATTAAGTCGCTCATCATTTTTTCATGTTCATCTCTGTGTGCATTTCTCCCCATAAAAATTCTTCTCCTTTCTCTACGAATAAAAATCTGTTATTATAAGTAATCTTTCTTTTGCCCGAGTAATGCCAGTGTACAACCAACGAGCGTATTGCTCATCATTTTGATAACGATTTCTTTGTTCAAATAGAACTATTCTTTTCCATTCACTACCTTGAGATTTATGAACGGAAATGCAATATCCATAATCAAAATAGTTAACCCCATGAAGATCATTTTTGCCTGAATACTTATTCAGTTTTTTCACTCTCTCCATATCACCAAACATTGTGTATGTTACCTGATCAAATGTAGTTCCATCTACAAATGCTTCGGTGTAATCTGAAGAACCATCAAGTTGAAATGTTAATCTAAAGGTATTCTTGTATTTTTCTGGCATTAAATAAACTACTGTTCCTGTCTGGCCATTCATAATTCCCAAGTCTCTGTTATTTTTTAGACAGACAACTCTTTCACCTGCATAGGGTGCAACCATATTATAATCAAGATCTTTTCTAATCATTCTGTTTATATAGTTTCTCGTCATATTCAATCCACATAGCGCCATGGTATCTTCATCAAACTGTAATTTTTTCCAAATATTTTGACAGATTCCACTTTTCCATGGAACTTTTAATACAGGTGGATCTCGAGAAAAGATTTTTAATGGAATGGTTCCTTGCTGTCTTGCTATTATGGACAATTTTATTATTTCAGAATCTTTTGCTTGACGACGAATTTCAGTAAGTGTGTGTTCTGGTTTTTTCATAAGATTGAATGAATCATCACCTACCGGACCCAATTGTCCATGATCACCTACGGCAATTATTGATACACCAAATGATTTTAAATCAGTCCATATATCTTTTGAAACCATAGATGCTTCATCTATAATTATAAGATCATACGGAAGACTACCTGATTCTAATAATGTCCAACCCACAATAACGTGGCATTTTAAATTTTTATCATACCTCGTTTGTGGTTTGTATATCATTCGATGAATGGTTCCAACATAATCATTATAAAGAATGGATTGGTTTGCATATAGTTTAGACGCTAAAACACTTGATGCTTTTCCCGTAAATGTACAGAATCCAACTGATAGTCTATGAAAGTTTTCTTTTATTTCTTTTCTTAATTGGCCAATTAGATGTGTTTTTCCAGTTCCTGCATATCCTCCTATAGTTGTGATAAAAGAGTTAGATGTTAAAACACTGCTTGCTGTATTTCTAATACCACTGTGATGAATGATATCCATTACATCATTTTTAACCTTCTTTTGTTGATCTACCATATCATATATATTTCCTCCCTTTTATAATTTGTTAAAAAAATTCGAACATTAGTTTTATTATCATTAATTAATATATATAGTTTAGGATGTTATAATAAATAATAAGAACAAAAAATAAAGACACAATCATTAGGAGGTAATCATGGATGAAGACGAAAGATTGAGAATATTTAATGAACAACATGATAAAATTTATACTACACCGCCAATAGAGAATTTTAAGAATCAAGGAACTCCAGGTCGAGGTCCTTCTGAAGTTACTCCAGAACAACAAGCTGTGTTAAGACAAGTAGAAGCAAATACAGTAGCTAATAATCCAGGCGTAGTTGTTAATCCACAACATGCTCCTACTACAGCTCCTCCAGTATATTCCACACCTGCTGGAGTATCACAACCAGTAACAAGAGATGTATGCCCACAATGTAACACCATACACCCACCTATACGTTCAGGCGAACTATGTCCAAATGCAAAGATGAATCTCCCAAGTATAAAGGATGAAGAAATTGGGGATTTTTTAGTTAGTATGAGGAACATAATAATAAGTCAGGTAGAGAAGAAACAAGTGAAAAATGTGAAAAAGCTATTTCAACAGTCAATAGTTGTATTGGCGAAATTCTTAGAAGAATACAAGGAGGAAGAAGAAAATGTCGAGTCAAACCCTACCATCACCAAACCCGAGAAAACACCAAGCATTCATTAAAACCCATGATAGAGAAATCGTATTATCTCCCAACACTATTTTAGTATATGATGTATTTAAACCAGGAGATGGAAGCGCAGTTGGATATGTTGGAATAAAAGATTCTATAGAAACGTATCGCTTTTTTGATAAAGTTTTCTTTAGAGAATCTAATTTAAGAGTTACTTCAGATTTTCAATTATCGAGTAATCCAGATTCAATTTGTGGATATGTAGATATTGATGATGTTCATACTGATTATACAAAAGTAATTAATAGATCGAAAAATGTTATTTCTTTAAAAGAGAAAAAACGAAGAAATTTTTTGAATAGTTTGTCTAAAGATGAGAAAGAATATATAAATATGCTCTATAAGATTAGAGTTATTAAAATGGAAAGAAAACAAGAAACTACAGCTTTAGAAACAGCTCTATTAGATAAAGTTGAATATATGAAAACTCATATTGGTAAAAAGTTCAATCTTAAAAATTATATGAAAGGAATATCAAAAAAATATAAATTTAAATATGAAAAGTTGGATAGTGGTTATAAAAAGAGAATAGCATGTAGAAGATGGGCAAAAAGGGATTTTTTAGAAAATACGAATAAAAACAACTAATTACTTCTGCTTATATATTAAGGCATAGATTAATTGATTTTTTTCAATTATTTCACTGAAGTACAACTGCTTATATAAGGAACTTATATAGTATAAAGAGCTATTAGTCCTAGTTATTAGAACAGAAAGAAAGAGACAAGAAAAGAGATTATAGAAGAGTTAAATAAAAAAGGAAAGTAATTCCGTGCTTCCACCTTTCTGCCCTTGCGGGCACCAGGTGAGCACATCCCCACCGGTGGGGGAGAAGTCCTAACAATTGAGTCTATTCAATTATTGTAAGTAACAAATAAATAATAGAGTAAATCCAAGAAAGGAGAATTAGTAAATGTATCAAACGGAAGAGACACATTGGTTTAGTCAAACTATTCAAACGTACAAAGACAAGGTTTATGGCACCCAAGGTTATCTAAGAGTAGCTCTTATGACTAATTCAGATGATAACAAAAATTTCAATCCTCCGAGACTGAATATTACAGTCAAAAATAACCATTCAAAAAACATTAGTTTAAGTGGTGAAAATGCTCTTGAATTAACTATGGCATTAGCACAAGCTATTAAAACATTCAAAGGGGAAAAGCTAGAAATAGTTAAAAAATTCAAAGCTAATTTACAGTTAGTATTAGAACTATTTCAACACGAAGGAGCGGATTTAGCAAAGATTACATTGCTTTCAAATTCAACTGATTTTACTATTATAGTAATCCCTTTATTTCCCACATTCATGTTGTTTGGAAGAACTATAAAAGATTTCTCTAATAACTATTTCAACATCTGTGAGAATATATTCTATAAGACAATTGATTCAACACAAAAAGAAGTTATTCTACAATTACCAGCTCTTTTAAAAGGGATGTCTAGGCAGGTTGAAATGCCAATAGAATTAGATTTGCCGATTTTAGATAAGGAAGTTATAGAAAAGACAGAAACATCAATAGAAGATTTAGATAAGTTTATTGGTGGAAATGATATGAGTAAAGTAACTGTTCCAGAGATTGATGATAATAAAATTGAAGAGAAGGAAAATAAAGTAGTATTTATAGATGTTGAAAGTAAGTTTGTAACTAATATTTTAAAGAATGATCTTTTTACATTAGAAAATATAATTTCAGGTTTATCAGTTTCTCATAATCCAGTTGAAGGTTTTAGAAAAAGATTAGTTGAAGATGGTGGATATGAGGATAATTTTCAACCATTATCAGGGATAACAGAAGACGATTTAAAATCTCTATGTTATATCTCAAGAGTTACATTTTTAATGTTTCAAAAGAGTTATATTGAGAATGGATCTTTAATTCCACAGGGATTTAGTCCATTGAGTTTTAAAACAAAAGATTATACGAATGAAAATGTTGAGTTAGCGTATGATCTTTTACTTTTCAATGTTTATGTTAGATTGTTAAGAACAAGATTAGAAAGTAAGATTCCAAATGCACTTGAGAATAAAAGTATCTTTCATTTAGCATACAGATGTTTCTTGGATTCTTTTATCTTTAGTTTTATTACTGATATTGAGAAGGAACAATTAGTATCTGTAATTTTAAATAGATATAATTGTTTTGATAGCAAGGGAGTTTTCGATAAATATAAAACTTCATGTATGAGTTTTGGTGTTCAAGCAGTTGGTGAAAATGATGTAAGAGATTTTATTATAGATCTTGCTGAAAAGATTGCAGGTAATGGTGGAATACCCACAATAGATCTTCTACATAGAGATGGATATGAATCTGGAAATCTCAAATTGACAACACAAAATAGTTATAATTTAGAACAAATTACAAATGAGATTATTCCAGTAGAAGTTTCAATTAAATTAAATAATAATGAGTTGACAGATTCATTAATTGAGAAGATTAAAGAGAAGCAAAATATCTCGGATGAAATAATTGAGTTTTTTAAACAGAAACATAAAATAGTAAAAACTGTAAAGAAAAGCACAATTTCAAATCTTCAAAGAATGATTGGTAATGAGATATTTAAGGAACAGATTCCTGAGTCAGTTAGAGATGAATTTATTTTATATGTTGCTAATTTGGGTGATAAAGATTTTGAATTTGATAAAGTTGATTTTCCATATGAGCAGTTTGGTGATGATTTAATTAAAATTTTATACTTATGGAAACCAGAGCAAGATGATAAACTTATTAAAAGTGCAAAATATTTGACACATATATGGAAAGAATCTGCACATACAAGATCAAGCATCTTTGCAAAGGAAGCTTCTGAAGAACAAACAGAATCAAAATTTAATTTTGATAATTTTGATATTGATTCATTATAAGAAGAGGGGAATTACGAATGTCATTAAAATTAGGAAAGTCTTTTAACCGATGTTACAATATTAGAATTTCTATTTTGAAAGGATTTTATAACATAGGGGTGTACTTTGATAAAAGATCTACATTTTTACTTTTTAGACTTGACCCAGATTTTTCTCAAGGAGATGATTATAAAAGAAATGTAAAAGTAGGTATGTTCAAAAATTTAGAATCTTCCAAGTTTTGTGAAACATTCATTGATCTTCATAATTTTAGAAAGAATACTTTGGACATTTCAAATCAATTTGAAAGAATTAAACCGGAATATACAAGTGATATAATTTTTGTTTTTAATGAGTCTATTGTTTTATCTAAAGTAGATATTGAAGATAAGTGTGTATTTGATTGTTTAAATATTTATGGATTTACAATGAATTCCTATGTGGAAGATTTTATTTTTATTTTAACTGAACGTCACAATATTCAAAAAAGATTAGGAAAAAAAATTGTTAGAACTAGCGGTTTACAGATTGCCACAAGTCCTTCACTAGAAATGCTTGACGATTATCACCGTGAAAGATGGGCAGGAAGGAGTGATTTTACTGATAAGATAAATAGAGATAAAACAATTAAACTATCAGATGTTTGATTAGTATTTATATATAGAATTCAATATGAGGATTTATAAATGGCACAAACTAGGGAAACATATCATTTTATACATAATGTATTCGGTCATTTTTTTAAGGATATGTTGGATTATTTCAGTACAACCCTTTATCCTCGATTTGAATATAGAGTTGTGGGAACCTATGACAAAGCTGTAGAGTATTTGGCGAAAAGAGCACAATATGATAGAGAAACAGATCAACCTCTATTACCTGCGTTAATTTTAAATCCTTCTGGGGACTTCTCTCCAGCAGATGGAAATGCTGGTGGTAGGCAATTGTGGAGATATCCAAATTTAGCTCCTACAATGATCAAACGACTTTTTAATCCTATATACCAGGATGATCATTTAATTATGCATGCTGGATTTATAAGGATAAAGGGTGAGTTTGAGTTGATAATGATGTTGAATAGCTTTTATGAATATTGTGATTTAAGACTCATGCTGATTAATTATTTTGGTGGAACGGATAGAATTATCTATCCTAGATTCTTTTCATCATTTATTATTCTACCAGATTCATTTTTGACATATGAGTATAGTAATGAGTATACTGGTATGACTTATAATATAGATTGGACAACAGCAAATGCCTCAAATCAATTAGTGAGATCAACAGCTAGAAATGAAGTAGTTTTGCCATTAAATATTAAACCACAAATTTCATTAGTTAATATGTCAGATGCAAGTAATAGATATGGTGGTCCAGATAAAATAGCTGAATGGAGATTAACTTCAACTATTAATTATGAAATTGAAATACCAAATTATCTTATTTTAGAGTCAGATTATTTAGCTGAAAATGTTAATTTAGAATTGAGATATGGTTCAGCATATTCAGCATATAATGACTATCAACCTCCCGTTAATAGACAGTTATATGATTATCATTGGGATTGGGGATTGGATGAAACATCAAATAATAGTATTACATATCTCGACCCTTCAGATGCAACTTGTGAAATAGATAATGTGGGAGATTATATTTTTAAGACTAGATATTTTCATGAGGTTACAGCAACAGATGCTGCACAAGAAACATATTTAGATATTACAATACCAGAGCAGATAACTAATAGATTGATGTTAGTTGTTAATTCAAGGTATGGAGAGTTGAATTATGGAGATCATTTTTTAATTGTCAGCAATGGAAATACGTTGAGAATTAAAATGGCAAATGTTACACTTGAAGCAGGTTGGTTTTTAGAACTGTTTGTATATGAAGATATTAATTCATCAAGTTCTAGTTCCATATCAATCAGTATCTCAAGTTTAAGTTCTAGTTCTTTTAGTTCTAGTTTAGCTTCTGAAATAAGATTAACAGATAATGGAGAAGTAAGATTAACAGATGATGATGATATAAGGGTATTATAATAAGAGGATAGTATAATGGCAAAAAAAATTATAGAATTAAATGATCCAACAATTCCATTAAATGGTTCCGAGTTAATGGAAATGTCACAATCTGATACTTCAATAAAAGTGACTGTAGATCAATTATTGAGTGAATTTAGTAAATTGGGAACTGATAATGTTAGATTAACATATGATGGGACTTCAGTTTTACAAATTAGTGTAGAACGTTTAACAGATATAGAGTATACGGATTTTAAAACAGATGGTGTTGTTCCATCTTGGAATAGAGGTCGTGTATTCTGGGATGATAGTTCAAATACGTTGGGATTATATAATGATGTTTCAGATGTTACTTTACAGGTTGGTCAAGAAATGCATGTGAGAGTTAGGAATTTAACAGGTAGTGATATTCTTAGTGGACAAATTGTTTATATTAATGGATCAAGTGGACAAACTCCAACAGTTGATTTATCGCAAGCGATTGCACAAGAGAAAATTATTAAGAGAATAGGAGTAGCAACTCATAGTATTGATAATAATAATAATGGCTATATAACTCTTTTAGGAATGGTACGTAATATTAATACAAGTACATTTGCAGAAGGAGCAGGTTTATGGGTTTCAGAATCAATACCAGGAGGTCTAAGAGATAGTCCACCACCTAGTCCATATTATAAAGGATTTGTAGGAACTGTTATTATATCAGGAGTGAATGGATCAATTCTTGTATATCCATCAGTTTTTGGTGATTTAAATCTATTAGCTGATGTAAACGTTACTGGAACAGTTGAAGGGTCGATACTTACTTGGGATTCAACATCAGGTTTGTGGTTGACAAGTTATACAGTTGATGAGTTTATTGGTGGTGTAGAAGATATCTCAAGCGATTCAACATCAGTAGCAGTAGTATTTGTAGTAGCACAAGTGGATGAAGATTATCATCCAGTCTGTACGTTAGAAAATATAACTGATCCATCTCCATCATTTTATCAATATATGGTTACAAGTAAAACAGTAGATGGATTTGTAGTAGCATTTGATAACTTAATAGATAGTGCGAATTATAAACTGAATTGGAAATTGTCAAGATAAAGTAGAATATAATTTCCTATGGTAGTGAGCAGGGAATCAAGCACCCTGGCATTGACTTGAATTGGTCAAGTTCTCACTACCATAGGATTTAATCTTCCTATGGTAGTAGGACAGGTGAATCATGCACACCTGATCGGTCTTGAATTGTTCGAGTTCCTGCTACTATAGGATTTTTTAAAGAAAGGAATAAAAATGAAGTTAGAAAGTATATTAGAATTTGTTAACGAGTTGAAAAAGATTGAAAATGTTGAAGCAACTCCTGAGTTTTCTTTTGCTGTTATGAAAAATATTGCTCTTGGATTATATGAGCTTGATGAGGTTAAAAAGCTTTCTTTAACTGCCATAGAAGGTGGGGAGGAATATAGAAATGATCGAATGGCAGTAATTGAAAAATATGCTGAAAGAGATGAACAAAAAAATTTCAAAAGTGAAAAGTCACCAATTGATGGTCGGGGTCATTTTGTATTTACTGGAAATAATAAAAACTTGTTTATAGGTGAGATGAAAATAGTTGATGAAAAACATTCTAAATATATTGAGGGAGTTAAGAATAAACAAAAAGAATTAGATGCATTATTAGAGAAAACAGCTAAAATTGAATTTGTTAAAGTTCCTTTGAGTTGTTATCCAAATAAAATAACACCGAGACAGATGGAAGTTTTAAGTCTTATGTTAGATGAGGAAAAGGAAGATGATAAGTGATAAACCAAAAGTATTTATGAAAGCAGCTGCTGGAATTGTAATGAAGGAAGGCGAAAATGGTGAGACAATGATATTATTGATACAGAGATCTGCAGATGATCATTGGCCACTTCATTGGGAATTTCCTCGCGGAAAATGTGATAAACCTGTTGGTGAAGATATAATCAAATGTTTAAAAAGAGAAGTTAAGGAAGAAACTGGTTTAGATGTAACTCCTATTAAATACATTGATAAATTTACTTATTTAGCTGATAGAGGGGAAAGACAAACTACCTGCTATAATTTTTTATGTCGAATGTTGAATCCAGATCAAAAAATTAGACTATCAAAAGAGCATAGTGATTATAAATTTATTTTGGAAGTGGGACAAGCTGGTATGTTGGTCATGCCTGATCAAAGAAAAATAATTGAGAAAGCTTTAAATATAGGGAGGTCAATTACAATGGATCCAGATAATAATTTTTCAGATAATGATGTTGTAGATGAACATTTAGAAAATCTAAAAGAATGGGTTACAGTATATAGTAGTGCAACTACAGATTATCAGATAAGTAATCGTACTGCTATAGCATTAGGAGTTCTATTAGCTTGGGCAGTAGCTGGAGCATTTTCAGCATATAGAAGTAAAGCAAGTGGTGCAGTTGATGCTTGTAAGAGTAGTAAAGGAGAAGCTAAAACAAAATGCATTGAAAAATTTAAAAATGCTGGTAGAAAAAAACAGATTGAGATGTTACAAAAAGCTAAAAGTTATTGTGTTAAAACACCAAATCCACAAAAGTGTAGTGACAAATTAGATGAAAAAATTTCAAAAGTTAAGTCAAAGATGAAATAAGGATCAACATGGAAACAGAAGCATATCTAGAATATCTTCAAACAGATTTTGATTTTATAACTTATGAGATTTATTGTGAAGCGTTCGATCTCGTAATGTCAAATCAGTTAACAGAAGGTTTCTTTGATAGAATAAAACAGATGAGTTTATCAAGGGAACTTGTGAGACTATTTGGTGATTTAAAATATAATCTTGGTAAGATTGCAAAAGATTTTAAAATAGGAGTTCCAGAACTAGTTTCCGCATTTAAACAAAAAGATATTTATAGTATGTTTAAAGCTTTTAAATTCAATATTAAGTTAATATTTAAAAGTATTGGAGAGGTTACAAAATTAATAAGAGGTGGTTTGTTACAAGTTTTTAAGGAAATTCATAAAACTAGAGTATTTCAAAAATTAGAAGCTGGTGTAATGAAGGTTGATGAAGTTTTAAATAAATATCCTATACTTAAAAAAATTACTGGTGTTGTTATTGCTGGTCTTCTTTTATATCTTTGGTTGAATATGACTTTTATTGGTGACTTAGATTATGATTTTAATTTTACAGATATTGGATTAGCATTAGTTGGAAGTTACTCTCTTGTTACATTGTTTGCTAGTCCTGAGGGATTGATGCTAATAACTTTATTTGGAACTGGAGCTGCTTTTGGTTTATCTATTCCATGGTTAGGAAAGTCAGCATATAATTTAACATTGGCGATTGTATATACAGCATACCATAAGTATAGAAAAGATGATATAAAATATAAAGGAATGATTAACGATTTTAAGAGAAAAATTCCAAAGGTAAAATTAAGGTGATAACTTTAAGAGTTATGGAAAAGGGTCACTTGATTGAAATTCCAGGTGTAGCTCCTTTTAGAACACCCGCTGATATTGATGTTTCGAGAATTGAAATAAGAACAGTTATTGGTCATTTGCAAGTGTGTGGAATAAGTCAATATGAAATAGTTGCTGTAAATGAAAAAGGTCATAGAGAAGTTTATAGAGAAAAAGATTTTGCACCAGAGAAAAAGAAGAAAAAAAAGATTGATCCATATAGAAAGCAGATTGAAAGTCGATTTGATAAATTAGAAAAGATGATCTCGATGCTATTTCATCGAGAAGTAAAAGGAAATGAAAATTCAAATAAAGAACAAATTACTGAAAAGCTAAATCAACTCGAACGAATGTCACAAGAAATCTTAAAGAAACAAAAAGGTAATGGATTAATTTATCAAAAAATTAAAGAAAGAGATGATGAAGATGATATTGCCTTTATTCCAGAAGTTGATATTGATAGTTTAAAATTGAAATCATCTTCTGTTAGATCTTTAAAACAAGATCAAAAAGAAGAAATTGATAATGCTGCAAAATCATTATCAAAATTATTGGGAGGACGTAAATGAGCGAGAAATCAAAGGTTTCTTGTATAGGTCTCGATGTTGGTACGATGAATATTGTTTGTGCTAGATCTGATTCAGATGATATAAGAATGACAAGAAATGTATTTTTAGAAGTAGATAAAGATGATATTCCAGATATTGCTGATATAAGTTATGTTGAAAGTAGTGAAGGTGAAACTTATGTGATTGGATCTCATGCTTTTGAGTTAGCAAATATGTTAGGTCAAAAAGTTTCAAGACCTATGGAAAAGGGTCTTATTTCATCCAAGGAAATTAATGCTATTGATGTTTTAACATTGATTATTAAAGATTTGATTGGTGAAACAAAAGATAAAGATATGTATTGTTCATATTCAATTCCAGCAGAGTCCATTGACAATGAACGTTCTATAACTTATCACGAAGGTGTATTTGCAAGAATTTTAAATAGTTTGGGTGTTAACCATACATCTGTAAATGAAGCTATGGCAATTATATTTTCAGAGTGTGCAAAGGAAAAATTTAGTGGAATTGGTATTAGTTTTGGTGCTGGTATGGCAAATGCTGCAATAGCTTATAAAGGTATTGAAGTATTGAAATTTTCAACAGCTAGAGCTGGAGATTGGATTGATGAACAAGTAGCTGCTGATATGGGTGTAGTTGTAAATAGAGTTACTAATAAAAAAGAAAAGTATATGAAGTTAAAGGGCGAAGTCAACATTAAAAATAAAAAAGATAAAAGAATGTTAGAAGCTTTATTTTATTATCATAAAGCATTGATTGAATATACAATTAAAAAAATAATAAAAGAATTTAATGATAAAGCTGATATTGAATTGGATGATGCTATTCCAATTGTAATTTCAGGTGGAACTTCTTTACCAGAGGGATTTGTAACTTTATTTAGACAAATAATTATGCAGAAAGAATTACCATTTGAAGTATCAGAGATTCGACGAGCTAAAAACCCTTTGACTGCTGTTGCCAATGGTTTACTTATTAGAACTATTGCAGATGTTAAAGGAATGGGAAAATAGGGAGAACTAAATAATGATAGATCCAATCACTGAATATATATTAGAGAGTCGTTATGATCCAGAAGCTGAAAAGAAATTAAATGGTCTTTTTAGATATTTTATTAGTTTAAAAAGAGAGGAAAGAAATACAGCTCATGTATTACAAGATGCTAGAAAAACTGGTGATGAGAATGTAATAAAATTTGTGAAAGATAACTATGAAAAAATTAAGGACGCCAGACGAACAGCTCAAAGCAAATATTTTAAGTCAAGAGGAGCATATGAAAAATGGCAAGATGCAGATAAAATACCATTAGGGTCACATTCAAAAACAACATCTGCTGATAAAATTTTGGGGTTAGATCAAAATATTGCTATCGGAATTGGAGTCGCTTTGCTTGTTGGTTCTGCTGTTGCAGTAGGAATTGTTGCTTATAAAAAATTCTTTTCTCAAGCAGCTAAAGCGTGTAAAGGAAGAAGTGGCAATGATAAAGAAAATTGTATAAATAGTTTTAAATCAAAAGCTGCTGAACATTATATTTCTGCAATTCAAAATAAGAAAAAAGATTGTAAAGAAACAAAAAATCCTAAACAATGTATTCAGAAAATGGATTCTAAAATAAATAAACTTAAAGCGAAGATAAAAAAATATAAAAGTAAGTTAAAAGAAGAAGAGATTTTAAAATATTTAAATTATATACAAGATTGAGGAAAATATAATGTCTAAATTATATGACGCTGAAGTTCTTGTAGATGAAAAGCTGGAGCTTTTATCAGAGGAATTCAGTTCCACATTAGCTATTGCTAGAATTAAAGGACAAAAAAATTTGGATTGGACTGATTGTTATGATTCTAGATGTGTGAGAGAAGAAAATAAATATGTAAGAGATTTATGTAAAGAAACTTGTCATATGGGTGCTATTGATAAAGCTCTGGCAAGAATTATTACATTAAGAAGTCAATGTGTGGAAGCAAGTAATCCAAAATTATGTTCAAAGGGAATCAATGCAGCTGTTGACTCATATAGAAAAAAACGATTAGAAATACGTAATAGAATATCACAAATAACAAGAAAAGTTGCCGCTTATCGTAGGCGTACTGGCACTGGAGGAGAATAAAATGGCAGATCCAAAATGTCCAGAAGGGATGGTTTATTGACCAATGAGAAAAAAATGTATCCCGGAGGGAGAACAAAAAAGTCAAGGCAGAGGAAAAGGTCAGGGTCCTATGGGAGTTCCAACTAAGGAGCAAAAAATTATGAGCGATTCAGATACATTAGTTGACGATATTTTAGATGGAAGATATGGTAAAGTTAAACTTATTGAATCAGCTATGGACATGGTTGATATTATTTTAGATATGAGTGAAAAATATAATATAAGAGAAGAAAGTGGATATCAAGAATATTTTAAAGGAATGCTACAAAAATTTGGTGTTAATTCTCCAAATGAGTTAGAAGGAGAAAAGAAAAAACAATTTTTTGCTGCAGTTAGTAAAGGTTGGAAAGGTAAAAAAGGAGTAGCTGAAGTCTTTAATGCTATAGATCATGTTCCAGATGAAGATGCTGATGAGCTTTTGAGTAATATTGAAGATGAATTAGGATGTGAAGAAGAAGATAGAAATCAACTTGAAGGTAGAGAATTTAGTGTAAAGTATCTTATTGAGAATGCATATGATGAAGTTATTTCAGAAAAAGCTTTAATTTATAAAGCAATTGCAAGTGTAGAATTAGATAATGAGTTGAAAAAATAAATACAAGAAAGGAAGTGAATAATGTCTATTGAATTGAATGGTGAGAATTCAGAAAGTAATCTTGGGTATTGGTATAGCGATCTTCCAAAAATGAAAAAGTTTCGAAAGGTATCAAAATCAAAAATGCGTGAACTTGGTTTGAAATCAGCAGATATTAAAATGGTTGCTGATTTTGATGAATTGAGAAAGAGTCCTCCAAATATTATTGTTGCAGAAGCTAGAACTAGAGTTTCATTTGTTCAAAACTTTTTTAAGGAGCAGGTTCTTAAAAAAGGTAATAAGTATGTTATGGGATTAGGGGTTTATCAGCAATTACACAAACCAGAAAAAGGTGGCAAAGCACTTCTAAAACCTACCAAACCTGAATTTTCAAGAGTGTATCGTCCATATGCTGGAGAGGAATTGGATGGAAAGTCAATTTTAGTTTCTAGGACAGGTGGCATTGGAGATCTTTTATTTATTCAACCAAATCTTAAATATCTAAAAGAAAAATATCCAAATTGTTATATTAGATTTGCCTGTGGTCCGCAATATAAAGCGATGGTTGAAAATTGGGATTGTATTGATGAGTTACTTGAGCTACCTTATCAATTAAGATTATTATTAGATTCTGATTATCATGTTTTATTTGAAGGTGTTATTGAAAGATGTAAGTTAGCTCAACACCAAAATGCATATAATCTTTTTTCTAGATGGATTGGTTTGGACTTGGATGATAAATTATTAATTCCTGAGCAAGAACCAAAATGGCATATTGTTGATGAGGTTAAAGATGTTCTTGGTGGTTGGGAATTGGAAGAAAAGAATTTTATTATTATGCAAGTTCGAGCTAGTTCTCCAATACGTACACCTCGACCAGAGTTTTTTGGAGAATTAATTAATAAATTAGTAGATAAAGGGCATAATGTTGTTTTAACTGATACGAAGAGACAAGAAGAACAGATGGATAATTTCATACAGGATTATTTAAGTTGTGATAGAAGTAAGGTTTATAACTTTTCAAAATTTTCAAAAACTCTAGATTATACAATTGCTCTAACTTATTTATCAAAATGTGCTGTAGCAACCGATTCAGCATTAAATCACATTGCAGCATCAATGAATATTCCTTGTTATGGTATATATGGTCCATTCCCAGGTTTTATTAGATTAAAAACATATCCTAAAGCAGGTTGGGTTGATGGTGTTTTGCCTTGTTCTCCTTGTTTTCTTCATGGTCATAATCCTTGTCCAAAAGCAGGATCAGATGGTGCAAGTCCCTGTTACGATCAAATAGATAAGGATCTAGCAGTTGAAAAAATTGAGGAGTTAATTGCTAATGATTAAGATATTTATTTCGGTAAGAAATAGATTAGAGATAACAAAGAAGTGTCTTGAAGGATTAAGAAGGCATTCAACAATACCACACCAAATATATGTTTATGATAATAGCACTAATTATATGGTAGCTAAACACTTTGCTTATTTTTGTGAGCAGTATATTGCAGGTAAAATTGCGCAGATTACATTTACAACAAAAGATTCAACATTCAATGCTTTTAGTAAAGCGTCAGCATTTAATTTCTTTGGTAGACAGCATGAAGAGGATCCTATAAAACACAAGTATGATTTTTTAGTATGTTTAGATAATGATATTATTGTTGCTCCAGAATGGGATAAAAATCTTAAGTTGGCATGGAATTATGTTAAAGAAAATAAAATGAAACATATTAAAGTTATTGGACAGCTACCTGGAGGAATTAAACAAATTTCTGATAATATTAAAATTAATGGAGTTGATGCAAAAGTTGGTCACTTGGGAGGTTCGGGTCTTTGGAGTATGAGAAATAATTTTTTTTCAGATGTTGGAACTCTTGCATTGGGACCATTAGTGAAGCAAGATAAAAAGCACGATCAACACTATTGGAAACTTATGCAACAAAAAAATGAAAACAAACCTTACATAATGGGCATAGGTGTTAAATTAGGAGTTCATTGTGGAAAGATGGCGGGGTCTGTTTGTAATAAATTAACGAGTCATAAAAATGATCCAAAAAGGGAAAAATTAATTCAATTTGTAGAAGCTGAAAAGAATATTGAAAGCTTTACATTTAAAGATTTCTATGAAAAGGTTTCTAATGATCAATCTATGAACAAGGATTGGTAATATGAAGAAAGAAGATGCTGTTCTTATGGGACCTTTCGTTGGAGAGCTTTATTGGGAATGTGGTAGATTTGCACCAATGCTTCCTTTTATGAGATCTAAAAAATATAAAAAAAGAAATGTTAAATATATTATTTATACTAGAGAAGAAAGGTTTGATTTATATGGAAAGTTTGCTAGTATTTTAGTTCCTTTAAGAATTGATGGAGATTATGTAGGTAAAAAACAACCAAATTGTTTTAGATTAAATGGTTTGAATCCTGAAGAATATGAAGAAATTAGTAAAAAATTTAGAAAAAAATATGAAGTTAAGTATAATATAATGGAACATATCTATCCCAATGTCAAGAAGGGATTCTTTGATAGAAAACATCAGTATGATAGACAACGTATGGTTTTCAAATTTGCTCCAAGAGAAAATAATTATAATTTGGTTGACGCATATTTACCAAAAGACAAACCTATTGTGGTTATTTCCCCGAGATTTAGAATTGGATTTAGAAGAAATTGGATACACTGGCAAAGTTTTTATGATATGCTTTATGAGGATAAAGATTTAAATGAATTTTATAATTTTATAATCTGTGGAAAGGTTAATGAATATGTACCGGATAAGTATGATAGATTTTTGGATATGAATAAAATAAAACTAAATGGAAGCTCTTCCTTGGTTGGTATTTTATTAGTAATAATGGAAAAGGCATTTTTCACATTTGGTTCTCAAAGTGCCATTCCAAATATTTCTTTGCTGTATAAAGTTCCAGTGTTAGAATTTGGATGTCAGAAATCGTTGCATACGAAAACGTATAATGTTCATAATACTTCAATCGTATTTATTGATGATTGTAAATACGATATTGAACCAAAGAAAATATATGAAAATTTTAAGAAAATTTTAAATAGAAAAAAAGGAGAAATAAAAAATGGATAATGCATTTTTGGAAGCGAATTTAAGAAAGATTGAGAAGATTGATAAACATCTTATTGAATTAGAAATGATGGGCGGAAGTTATGAAGAATTTCCGATTAGAGAAATTAGAGGAATGCTAAGTGGTATGAAATATGAGATTGCAAAATTACAAGGTGAGGTTAAAAGACTAACTATATTAGTGAATGAGAAAACTAATGATCCGAAACCAGAGAAAGGTAAAGGGAAGTAAAAAAGCATTTATATTTGGTCCTTTTATTGGTGAGTTGTATTGGGAGATGTATAGATTTGCTCCATATGCTATCTCATTAAAAAAGAGATTTCCTAATTATCATCTAATAGTTTTTACGAGATCAAGAAGTTTCGATTTATATGGGCAGTACGCAAGTATATTGGTCCCTCTTAAAATAGATGACAATATATATAAGGAGGATGGATTTAAGATTAAAGGATATTATGTTGATGAATATGTGCATATTTATAATTTTATAGAAAAAAAGTATATGAAGACATATAAGATAGTAGATCATTATGCACCTAGAATTGAAGGTTTTATGTATAAAGTGAAATGGCAATTTCCACGAGCACATATGGATTATGATTATAAACCAAGATCTGAAAACTCTTACATAATCAATAAAGTTTATGAAGATTTAACGAATATTGTAGTTACAAATGATGAAAGTATAGAATTAGAAAATTATAATGTGATTACAAGTGAGAGTTTTTATGAGAAGATAAAATATATGTGCACTGAAAGTTCTTCTACATTAGGATGTTTGATTGAACTTTTAAAGAAGTGTAAATTTGTTATTTCAAATTTTGATGATGATTTAGCAAAATTTGCAGTTTTATGTGGAACTAGTGTAATAACAGTTAAAGAGAAATTTACTAATGATGCTATAAATTTGATGAATCCATTGAAGAGTGTAGTAATTAAATGTGATACAGTTGATGAGGGAATTGATCAGTATGAGGATTACTTTCGATCTTAGAAGAGTTGGACTTGGGGATAATGGTGGAAGTAGCACAATAATTAATTCAGCAAATACATTAGTTGATTTGGGTCATGAGGTTTATATTGTTGATAGTGGAAAGAATTGTCATACATGGACTCCTTTAAAAGCTGAACATTTGAGATGTAATAGAATTCCCGATGCAGATTTTATTATTGCGACAGGTTATAAATCAGTTGGTCCAACTGTTAGTGCTCCTTCCAGTTGTGGTATTAAACTGCATTGGTTGAGAGCATGGGAGACATGGCAGATGCCTGAACGTGATATTGTCAAAAAAATTTTGGGAGCTCCAACAATTAAATTAGTTAATGGTATTGGACTTCAAAAGAAACTTGAATTTTATAATTGTAAATGCCACATTGTTAGACCTGGATATGATATTGATAGTTTTAAACCCTTAGGAATTCGAGAAAATAATCAAAAAATAATTATTGGTGGTTTGTATAATGAAGATAGAAAAAATCAAGAGAAGAGAACATCATGGTTATATCAAACAGCTTTTGAAATAAAAACTAAAAGAAATGATGTTGAATTTTGGATGTTTGGAACTCATTCAAGACCAAAAGGTTTTTTAATGGAACATTATATTCAGAAACCATCATTAAAAGAAAAAAATGAATTTTATAATCGTGTTAATATTTGGTTAGCTCCTAGTTCTCTTGAGGGTTTACATATGCCTCCTGCTGAAGCTCTTTTAACAGAGTGTGCTGTCATTGGAACAGACAGTGAAATGAACGGAATGAAGGATTATTTAACTCATATGAAAACGGGATTGATTTGTTTAAATAATTTAACATCATTTGTCAAAGCAACTAGAAATCTTATGAATGATTTGAAGCTCCAAGAGGAACTTGGAAAGAGAGGAAGAAAGAAAATTATTGAACTAGGTAGTAGAGAAGAAAATATGATTGAATTTGTTAATCTTTTGAAAAGGTTAAAAGATGAAAATATATAGAGTTAGAGAGATTCTTTCAAAGCTAGAAAATTGTATTGAAAATGATATACCATTTTCACATATTAGATTTGGAGATGGCGGTTTGAAATATATGTCTGCTGTGTTAAAAGGTGATGCCAGTCATTTAGCTAAAATTATGAAAAAAGAAGGAATGCCACATAACCGAATATTGGAGATACTCGATCTATGGGGGTATTATGCTAGACAAGCTGATTTTATTGATTCTGCACAAGTGTATTTTGATGGATATTTTTGGCCAAGAGTAAAATCTGATATTAGAAATATTAGTGATTCTACTGCTAAAAAATTAACTATTTGGAAAGATTTATATAGTAGATTTGAGATTGATAATGAAAATTACTGTAATCCAGAATCTAATTATTTAATGACAATTAGATTTAATAAAAATACAAGAAATATTTTAGATTTAATGAAAGATAGGAAAGTTTGTATTATAACAGCAGTTCCTAAAATTAAAGAGACATTAGAAAGTTATGGTTATGATGTTGATATTGTTGAAATTGTAGGTCAATATGAAAATCAATATAAAAATTCATTTAAAAATGTTTCTAATAAAATTTTTGAATTTGCTAATAAATATGATTTCTGGTTGGTAGCAGCTGGAGAATTAGGAAGAATATACTCTGGTTTAATAAAAGAGAATGGTGGCAGAACTATTGATATTGGTTTTATTGTTGAGTTTTGGATTGGTCATGAATTACATCCCAGATTACAACCTTTTCTTATAAGAAATCCAAAAAATGATTTAGAGATCAAATTGTATGATAAAGGTAAATTATTTGGAAGGTATATATGATTGATCATAAAGTTGACATTACAATGACTGCAGTTATTAGACCAAAAATGCTTGCCAGCACCCTTAGAACAATACATAAGAATGTTATCAAAAAACAAAAAGGTTTTCGTTTAATTATTAATGTTGATCCAATAGGGGAAGACATAGATCCAATGAAGGTGGTTAAAACAGCTAAAAAATTCTTTGATGAAGTTAAATATAATATTGCTAAAGAACCATCATTTCCTAAAGCTGTTAAATGGGTTTGGTCACAAGTTGAGGCACCATATGCTTTTCATTGGGAAGATGATATTAATATATTAAGACCAATTGATATTGATGATATGATTTCTATACATGAAAAGTATCCAAAATTATCAAGCTTGAGATTGTATAAACACTCAACCCCAAGAGTAAAAGTGATACACACATTTTCTTGTAAATGGATTTATCAACCGGAAGGTTTTTATTTAGCTAAGGATTGGAAGAAACAATTTGGATTGAACCCGATTTTAATAAAAAAAGCATTTATTGATGGTGCTCTTAAATGTATGGTTGATAATATAAATCCTGAAAAACAATTTAGATTTTCACAAAATTATATGAGAGAACATATTAAGAATTGGCAATATGGTTTATATACAAAGCAAGGTGATTTGAGAATGATAGATGGTAGGAAAGGACAGGAGTGGAAGAATAAACTAAAACTTGGAAAACCAAAGGGAGAAACATTTGTGAAATGGGAGAAAAAATGATGGGATTAGTAGAAAAAAAATATGCGAAATTATTAAAATTTGATAAAACATGCTCAATATTAGAACCTGTTGATGATAGTTTAACATTTGCCAGAAGTTCTGATTATCTTAGAAGACTTAATAAAATAGGTTTAAATTTAGATGTTGTAGTTCCATATCATATGGATGAAGAAGTTATTAAGAATCTTCCTGAAAATATTAATGTTCACGTTATAGATGAATCCGATAGTATAGAATATGTTTTTACTTATGCCCACAATCTAATAAATGAAAATAAAGAACCAAAAGAAAACATAATCGGAAAGAATGTTAATATTCATGAAAGTGTTGTATTTGGGGTTCATGGTAATACTTATTGCCGATGCCCAGATGGAAGTATGATAAATTTAAAACATATGGGTAATATTATTATCGAAGACAATGTAGACATTGAGGCACTATCAATTGTACATCGAGCAGGAATGACTTCTACAATTATTGGTGAGGGAACTAAAGTTTGTGTTAAGTGTAATATAGGACATAATTGTATTATTGGAAAAAGATCTTTTATTGCACCAGGAGTTTTATTGGGAGGAGGATGTACAGTAGGGGATTATTGTTATATATGGCAGGGGGTTATAACAAGAAGTAACATTTCAATTTGTGATAAAGTTATTATTGGAGCTGGATCTGTTGTATTAAAAGATATAAGAGAATCGGGAACTTATATAGGCAGTCCTGCAAAATATGTGAAACCTTATGATAGTTCATTGAGATAAAGGAGATGAAAAATGAAAAGTATATCAGGATATGAAGAAATGGAAAATATACTAAAACAAAAGATGTTTGGAAAATATAATGATATTTCTCAAGATTTCATATTTGGTAGAAATATTAAAGTTGGAAGCTTTAATACAATTATGAGAGATGTTGTGGTGGGAGATAATGTTGATATTCAAAATTATGTTTTATTAAAACCGGGTACAAAAATTGGAAACGATTGCTATATTGATAGTTATGTTTTATCTTCTGGAGCTTGTAGTATAGGAAATAACGTTACTTTAAGATACAGAACAGTTATTGCAAGAAATGTTATTATTGAAGATAATAATTTCTTTACAGCGGGTGTGAAAACTATTTTTCTGGATCATTCTGCACAAGCAACACAAAAGGCATTACATATAAAAGAAGGATCGTTTTTTGGAGATAATTCAATTATTATGGGCGGAATTACAATAGCTGAAAATTGTATAATTGGTGCATGTGCTTTTGTTAATAAGGATACCGAACCAAATGGAGTATATGCAGGGATACCAGCGAGGAGATTGAGAGATGTTAGAGAAGATGAATTGTGGCACAAGAAACCCTAAGCTAATATTAGCAACTGGAGCTCATTTTGATGATGTTGAGACAGGTATTGGAGGCACATTATTAAGACACCACGAAAATGGAGATAGAATAAAAGTTATTATCATGAGTACAGATGAGTTTCGAACAGGAGACCCAAAAATAAGAATCAATGAACAACTAAAAGCAATGGAAGTTTATGGTTTGATGAAAGATGATCTTTGTATGTTTTCAACAAATGATGATTCTGCTTTTATTATTTCAGAGTTGGATCAAATGAAACCGGATATTATATATACTCCGTATCATAATGATACACACCAAGATCATATACGTTGTTCAAAGATAGCTCAATCAGTTGGGCGAAAAAGAAATATAACTACAATCTTTTATTATTGTGGTTCTTCTATTGAATTTTATCCTAATTTATTTAGTTTTATTGATTATGAAAAGAAAATGGAAATGATTAATTGTTTTGAATCACAGATTAAATGTGGCGCACTCAAATTAGATCGTAGACAAAAGATGGAAGCATATTGGGCAACTTTAGTTTCAGATGATATAGATGCACACGCAGAAGGATTAATAATTAGGAGAATGATATATGAAATCTAAAGTTGGAAATTTAAGAGAACGTGAAAAAGGAATGAAACAAAAGAAGGGAGTTTTGGATGTTTTTGATTCATTTTTTGCCAAAGAAAAATTTAAAACTATTATTGAAATTGGCACTGGTTCTGGAAATTTTTCTATTTATTTAGCTAAAAAATCTAAAGAAATGTCTGCAACATTTATAACATTTGATATAAAAGATATTAGTGAAAAAGTTAAAAGTAGATTAAATAAATTAGATGGTTGTTTTTATTGTGAAGATATTAATGAAAATAATATGATTGAAAGGTTATTAGAATCATTTAGTAGAGTTTTAATATTAAATGATGGTGCTTTAAAATTGCCGCAATTTAAAAGATTTGCCCCATTGTTAAAGAAAGATGATTGTCTGATGAGTCATGATTATTATAAACACAAAGATGAAAAATCAAGTGGAAGAATAACTTTTTATGAAGTAAGTGAATATATTGAAGAATATAAATTAAGAGTCGTGTATGAAAATATACTAGAAAATTTTTTATGGTTATGTTGTATTAAGAAATGAAAATACTCTTATTAAGTCCTAATCAAATTGGTAGATATAATTGGGGGCATCAGTTATTTAGAAATGAGATTGGTAAACATCATGAGGTTATGTATTATGGTAATGGTTATTCAAATTTTAATAATAAATTGACAGCACCACAAATAGTAGATAAGTATGGTCCATTTGATCTTTTATTAACTTATGGTTTGAGATATACTTTGCCATTTAAGAATGTTGGTGATATAAAAATTAAAAAAGTTCATATTGTTGTTGATCTTTTTCCTCCCCACTCTGGAGGATATAGAGGAGGAATGCATACTAGATATAAACAATTTTTAGAAAGAAATAACTATGATATTTTATTTTATCGACAAGGATGCCAGGCAGAGTATTTAAAAGAGATTGGATTTACTGGTCCAACTTTTTGGTTTCCATTTTCAGTTGATACTAATATTTATAAGAAATTAAATATTAAAAAAATATATGATGTTTTAACATCTTCAACTAAAAGGAATGATGTTTATCCAAATAGAGTAAAAGTAAATAAGTTAGTTGGTAAATTAAAACTAAAAGCTGTTATGAAAAAGGTTGTTCACCAACAGTATATAACTTGTATCAATCAAAGTAAAATTTGTATAATTAGTAATAATGTTTTTAACTCTCCTAATATGAAATTTACAGAGTTTACAAGTTGTGGTTCATTTGTATTATGTGATAAACCTGCTGATATGGATAGATTAGGATTTGAAGATGGAAAGCATTTAGTTATTTATAAAGATTTAAATGCCTTAAAAGATAAAATAAAATATTATTTAAATAATAAAAAGGAACGTGAAAAAATTGCTATACAAGGAATGGAGTTTGTGAGAAATAATCATAATAATATTATAAGAGTTAAACAGTTTACTGAAAAATTGAGTATATAATGAAGATTTTATTACTTGCTAAAAATGATTGGTCAGGAGTTGGTAATCTTTTAACACAAAGTCTTTTGTCTGTTGGAGTTGATGCTAAATTTTACGTTTCTAAATTGGGCAATTATAAACATCCATGCACTTCAATAGGTGTTAATGAAGCTAAAAGGTTTTCTATCGAATGTGATATTATACAATTTATGCATAGTGAGAAATTAGAATTTGGTATCAATTTGGTAGGAAAGAAAATAGTAGTTTTTCATGGGGGTGGAAAATTCAGAGAAGGTCATGAAAGGATATGTAAAATATTTAATCCTATAGTTGATTGTTCATTAATACAAACATATGATCTATTTGGACTTGGCGCTAAAAATGAAAAATGGATTTTACCTCCAATAGATACAAAATCAATAAAACCTATTTATGAAACAAAAGGTAAAAAGATAATAGTGGCCCACTTTCCATCAAGTAGAATAACAAAGGGATCAGATAACATTATAAAAATAATAGAAAATATTAGAAATAAAGTTTCTGATTTTGAGTATAGATATAGTTATAAAAAAGTTTGTTGGAGAGAACAGATTGAGCGGATGTCTGCAGTTGATATATATGTTGAGAGAATGAGTTTAAAAACTAAAGGTAAAAGAAATAAAAAATGGTCCAAAACTGGAGTTTGGGGAATGACTGCTCTTGAAGCTGCTGCATTGGGCAAAGTTGTTTTAACTAATTTTTTAGGAGAATCTGAATATAAGAAACAATATGGAAAATGTTATCTTCAAATAGCTAATTCAGAAAAGGATATGGAAAGTATTCTTATAAAATTATTATCAAAATCAAAAGATGAATTACTTAAACTAAAATATAAAACTCGAAAGTGGGTTGAGAATTATCATAGTTTGGAAAGTATTGGTTTGCGACTTAAAAAAACATATGAGGAAATAATATAATGGGCACTTCTACTCCAGCTGCTCTTACATATATTTGTAGTAAAATAATAGAATTTAAACCTAAATCTGTATTAGATATAGGAATAGGTTTTGGTAAGTATGGTTTTCTATCTCGTGAATATACTGATATTCATTATGGAAATCATTTTGAATGGAAGACTAAAATAGATGGTATAGAAGCATTTGAAAAATATATAACCAAGTTGCAAAAAATTATCTATGATAATATTTATATAGGAGATGCCACAAAAATTATTAAAACGTTGGATCTATATGATTTAATTTTATCTGTAGATATGTTAGAACATTTAGAAAAGAAACAAGGAATGACGTTATTACAAGATATAAAAGAGCATTGTAAACAAGCTATTATTTCTTTACCAATGTATCCAAGTCAACAAAAATATGGAAAATACAAAAATAAATTTGGTCCACACAGATCTATTTGGATAGAAGAAGAACTTTGTAAATTTGGTAATGTTTTAAAACTTGAGGATTTTAATAAACAAGGAAAAAAAGAGGAAAGAGTGTTTGTAGTAGAAATGAAAGGAGTTTAAAATATGAAAATAGCTTTTGTATCAATGGATCCAAAAGGTGCCCCAGTCAGAGGAGCAGGTTATGTAGCTGCATCTATACCACGAGAACATGAGTTATTGTTTTATTGTATGATGAATCCCTCTACGGATTCTAAATACACTAAACTTCCTGAAATATTAGTTAAAGAAAATGTTGACATTGTTATGATATCTACTACTACTACATTATACTTGGATGCTTGTATTTTAATAAAAAATATCAAAGATGCTAAAAATATTCCTGTTTTGATGGGTGGGGTTCATCCTACTGTAGCTGGTCCTGAACTTTTAAAAGATAATAGAAACATTGATTATTTGTGTATAGGAGAGGGCGAAAGTTTTATTAAAGATTTTTTAGATAATTATGGTAAAGATAGTCTATTTGAAATAGAGAATTTAGCTTATATGAAGGATGGAAAAGTTTATTCTAATCCTATACGACCACCAGAGGATTTATCAAAGATTCCGAGATTTCCATGGAAATTATTCAAAAGAGTTGTTAATCCAAATGGTAGTTTGAATGTAACAGCTACAAGGGGATGTCCATATTCATGCACTTACTGCTGTAACTCAACTTTTTTAAAGATGTATGGTAAAGATTATGTTAGATATCGACCTGTAAAAGATGTTATTGATGAACTTGGAGATTTAAGAAATGATTATAAGTTCAAAAGATTTCATTTTGGTGATGATACGGTGTTGTCTAATATGAATTATGTTAGAGATTTGTTTACATCATTGAAAAGAGAATTAAATATTCCATATGGATGCATGAGTAGAGTTGAATGTATCAATGAAGAAATGGTAGATCTTCTTAAAAGAACTGGTTGTAAAGTCGTAGCAATGGGAATAGAATGTGGTGATGAGAAATTTAGACGAAAATATCTTAATAGATTTATGTCTAATGATCAAATAAGAAAATCTTTTAAATTGTTGAAAAAAGCTAATATAGATACTATCTCATTCAATATGATAGGGTGGCCATTTGATAATGATGATCAATTAACAAAAATAACTTCTGATTTTAATAAAGAAATTGAACCGGATTTTGTTCAAGTAACATGGTTCTATCCATTTCCTGGCACGAAGTTATATAACTATTGTGTTGAGAATGATTTGATAGATAAAAGCAAATCAGTTTTATCTTATCATAAACAATCTATTCTTAAAATGCATAGGAATAAAAAATCTTTTTTTAAGAGTTATAAAAGGAAATAGTATGAATAAAATTGAATCAACTGCAGTTGTTGAATCTGATGTGATTATGGGAAAAAATTGTTATGTTGGTCACTTTACTCTTATAAGAAAAGGAGCTACAATAGGAGATAATACACAGATAAGATCTCATTGTTACATAGGTGAAGATGTAAGAATAGGAAATTATGTTTTAATTAGACCATTTTCTGATATATGTAAAAGCACTGTCATAGAAGATAAAGTATTTATTGGAATGGGGTGTATGACCTCAAATACAAGAAAGATTGCTTATTTGAGACCATACAAGGATATAAATACTCCACCTAGAATTTGTTATGCAGCAAGAATTGGGGTTGGTGTAACATTGTTACCTGGTGTTATAATTGGAGAAAATTGTTTGATTGGAGCAGGATCAGTTGTTACAAAAAACACTAATCCAAAAGGAGTATATATTGGTGTTCCCGCTAGGTATATAAAGGAAGTTGAAAAGGATGAAATACTATGAAATTTGGATTAATCGGAGCAGGTGGATATATTGCTCCAAGACATATGGAAGCGATTAAAAATACAGGTAATGAATTGGTTGTTGCTCTTGACCCAAATGATTCAGTTGGTATTCTTGATAAGTATTTTCCAGACTGTAAATTTTTTACACAACAAGAACCATTTGATAGACATATCACAAAGAATGAACAATTGGATTATATGGTTGTATGTTCTCCTAATTATTTACACGAATCCCATTGTAAATTAGGAATGAGATTGGGAGCAAATGTTATATGTGAAAAACCTTTAGCAACGACAGTTGATAATCTTGACCAACTCGAAATAGTTGAAAAACAAACTAATAAAAAAGTATATTCAATTTTACAGTTAAGACTACATCCAAATGTTAAGGAACTTAAAAGTAAGATTGATTCAAATAAAAAATATCTTGTTGATTTAAAATATATTACACCAAGAGGACAATGGTATTTTCAAAGTTGGAAAGGAAGGGAAAGAGAATCTGGAGGGATTGAAACAAACATTGGGATTCATTTTTTCGATATATTGATATGGTTATTTGGAGATGCTGAAAAATTTGAAATTACAAGTCGGGATGAAAAGAAATCTGTTGGATGTTTACAATTAGAAAGAGCAAATGTTATTTGGTATTTATCTATTGATAGAAATGATCTTCCAATTAAAACTCAAAAATTTTATCGAAGAATGATTGTTGATCGTGAGAAGATAGAATTTGATAATGTATTTTCTGAACTTCATATAGAATCATATATAAATATCTTAAAAGGTTACGGATTTGGTATTGAAGATTCAAGAAAATCTATAAGATTAGTTCAAGAAATAAGGGAGAGATCATGATTTATTTAGTTGGTGGAACACGACCAAATTTTATTAAGATTGCAGCAATCTCAAGAGCATTTGAAAAGTATGATCTTTTATATGAAATTATCCATACAGGGCAGCATTATGAATATAATATGAGTAAAGTATTTTTTGAAGAGTTTGATTTAAAAGATCCTTTAGTTCATTTAGAAGTTGGTTCAGGTCCTCATGGAGAACAAACTGGAAAAATAATGGAACGATTTGAAAGATTTTGTTTTGATTCTGTGCCCAGTTTAGTCTGTGTCGTTGGAGATGTTAATTCTACTATGGCAGCTGCACTTGTAGCTTCTAAAATGCATATACCTGTTGCTCATCAAGAAGCTGGTATGAGATCAGGTGATATGAAAATGCCAGAGGAAATAAATCGAATTGTCACCGATCATATATCTGATTATTTATTTCCTATATCTCCTAAAGATAAATTGAATCTTTTTAGTGAGGGTATTGATATATCTAAAATACATTTAGTGGGCGATGTAATGATTGATAATCTATTACATTACTCAAGGATGTTAAAAGAACCACCAACTAATGAAAAACACATTTTGGTTGAAGTTCATAGACCAGCTAATGTTGATAATGAGAATAATTTAAAAGAAATTATTATTGCATTATATCAGTTATCAGTATCATATCATGTTGTATTTTCAATCCATCCTCGAACCAAAAAAATGATTGATGAATTTAAATTGTGGAAATATTTAAATATGGTTGATTGTAGTGATGGTATGGGATACTTTGATTTCTTGAAATATATGATTCATTCTTGTGTTGTAATTACAGATTCAGATGGCATACAGCAAGAAACTTCAGTTTTAGATATACCATGTATTTCAATTAGAGATACAACTAATATTGAATATACGATTAAGTATGGAACTAATAAGTTGGTTGAACCAGATAGAGATAAGATATATAAAGCAGCAATATATCCTATGAATAATGATGAACGTAAACATACAGATTTTCCTGAAGAATTAAAAAGGTTAAATGATGGCAAAGCATCAGAAAGAATGGCAGAGATAATTAAGAAATATAGATTTTAAAAAAATAATAATCTTTGGGGGAAATAGATTATGGGTTGTAGTGTATATGATTATAAATGTAATGACTGTGTTGATGCTTGGGCATTATCAAGAGAATATAGTTGTAATGAGTCACCTAATCCTATACAAAAATTATCAGATGTTGAAGTTGGTTACTGTATTGAATTTAATCAAGGTTATGAGAGAATTTGGGGTCGAGTTATTGAAGTTTGTAGTTGTGGTTATATAGTTGAAATTTTAAGTAATTTAAAATTGCTCCATCCTTTTTCAAAGGGTGATAGAGTTCGTATTGAGATAGTTCATGTTTATAATGTTGATGCTTTTTGTTTAAATTTTTAGAAAAAAAGGGGTTGAAACTTTATTGACCCCTTTTTTGAGTTAAATCAGAAGACGATATAAAATCATACATCGTTCTCTGGCACTAATTTAGTGTCTTTGCCTACATTATACCATAAGCCAAGTTGTCCTCCAAACTCATCAAAGCTTTGAAGTATTGTTTTTCGGTTTCCGCAGGGTGTAATTTGTTTTCCCGGATTTCTTCTTTTAGCTTCTAGAAACATTTGTTCTTTTTTCAGATCTTTTAGAAGTTCTTTTAGAAGTTCTTGTTGTTCTAATGTATTCATTTTGCATCTCCTTAAAATTTAGTGTAAGCGTTCTCTGTTCAGTTATTTATATATATAGTTAGAACATATATATATAGGAGATAAAAAGGAGTAATAAATGGCATATCCAAAAAATCCAGAAACTATAGTTTTAAAAAATTCATATTATCCTAAAGGTCTGAGAGAGATAGATATCTGGACGTATTATCAAAAAGTCAAACGTGAAATTTTAAATGAAACAAAATCTAGGGATCTTATGTTTGGACTTATGGTAGATTTGAATAAGACAGTATTGCGAAGACATGCTAAAGGTCAAGATTGGATAAGATTAACTCCACAAAATTATGATGAAGTTATTACTGGTAGAACAGTAACTATATATTCATCAATGGGAAATTATGAAGATTTTGGTATTATTGATATTGATGTTACCGATTATGATGGATTCAAATGGGCGCAGAAAGCTACTAATGATGTATATGAATTTGCAATGGATAAGATGCCAATTGTCAGAAAAGCTCAAATAAGATTTACAGGGAAGACCTCATTTCATATAATATGCTATTTTAATAGAAAGATGAAAATTGATTCAATTCGTTTTCTACTTCAAAAATTTTTACAACAATCTGAATTAGCTAAAATATATACTATATCTGGAAAACGAAAAGCAGGTGTTCCAAATATAGATTTAGCTCCTAACAAATTTCGAGGTAATTATATAACATTACATTCATTATCTCTTGTTGGATTGAAATGCATGGAGGTATCTTATAATGACCTGTTTAAATTTAATCAAAATAAAGCAAGGATATCATAATGATAAATTATGCGTATGAATGGAAAAAGAAAACGAAGTTGATACAATATTCATATGATGATTTTGTTACTGACTTCCCTTCAGAATCGAATGTAATATATATGGAAAAGGTTGATGGAATGTTGGGGATGTTTATCTATGATGGTAATAGTGGATTCTTTCAAACATCTTGGGGTGGAATAATTAATGAGATTCCTTTGGTTGATGAGTATATGAAAATTCTACAAGATCTTGGGATTAAGGAAGCTAAAATTCCAGGGGAACTGGTTGCAAAGAAAAATAAAGAAATTCTTCCATTCAATGAAACCATGAGTATTGTTAAAACATATCACAAACCGGAGAATAAAGATTTAATTTATCATTATCCATTGGATGTTTATTCTATAGATAATAAAAGTTTGAATTTCAGACAGATACTTCCATTGATTAAAAATAGATTTAAATCTAAACATATTTCAAATCCAAAAATAGCTATTGGAGGAATAGAAAAATTTAGGGAATTATACAGCGAAGCAAGTTCAAAAGAGGGATTTGATGGCATAGTAGCTCGAGATCTAAAAGGTAAAAATTATAAGATTAAATTTTCCAATACTGTTGATTTATTAGTCATAGGTGCAGGTAGAGAAAAATTACCTGCTTGGGAAAAGAGTCAAGTTTCATATTTATTAACAGGTTTTATTGATAAGAATGATTTGATTAGATCGAGTTCAAAGGTAGGAACCGGTTTTACAGATCAGAGTAGATCTTCAATGTATAAATTTATAATTGATAATGAATTATATAGAGAAGGTGGAGAAGTTTTTATCAAACCGTTATTGGTTATTGAGATGAAATTTTTTAGATTTAGATTTACTGATACTCCAACATATAGATTTAAAAATAAAAAATATGAAAAAATTGGATATAAACAATCCATTACCTTTTCACATCCATCTTTTAAGAGAATCAGATCTGATAAAAAAGCAAATATATTTGATACTAGATTAGAACAGATTCCAGATTGGAGATATTAAGCGAGGATATAAAAATGCCAGGAATGAAAAGACCAACAGAAAAACAATACAGTTTTACTTATAGAAAAGATAGTTATGATGAAAGAGATTATCTATATGAACCAAGAGCTCCATATGCTAGTATAGCTGATGCTAGATTATTATCTCCAAATTCAGTTGATTGGACAGATTCTATGTCTCCTGTTAAAGATCAAATGAGATTGGGGAGTTGCGTTGGTTTTTCAGTTGCTGCTTTAAAAGAATGGCAAGAGCAAAAGGAACATCGAGCAGAGGTTGAATCTGGAAAATTTGATCATAGAAGTGATAAGTATTATGATCTTTCAGAAGCTTGGATTTATTGGATGAGTAAAAAGATTGATCCGTGGCCAGGCATCGAAGGAACATCAATTAGATGTGCTATGAAAGTTTTACATAGAATTGGATCTCCAACTGAGAAAGCTTGGCCATATGATGATGTAGTCAAGGGTTCTCCAGAGAAGTGGGCGCATCTTGTTGCCAGGTGGGCATTGATTGATTCATACTGGAGGGTTACATCATTAGAAGAACTAAGGGATGCTTTAAAAGATGGTCCCGTTGTTCTTGGAATGGGAGTGTATGAAGAGATGTTGTCTGTTGGAGATGATGGTATAGTTGAAGATCCGAAGTATCCACAATTTTGTTATGGCGGTCATGCTGTCTGTGCTGTAGGTTATGATGATAATAAAAAACTCATCAAATTTAAAAATAGTTGGTCAGATAAGTGGGGACAAAAAGGATATGGTTATGTAAGTTATTACTATGTTCGTAATTTTGCATGGGATGCCTGGACATGTAGAGATTTGAGTGTTACGAGAGATATGTTGGCAGGAGCACGGAGTTTATTATAAATGCTTTCTATTAATATGTTCTCTAGTCACTTGAAATTTTTTGTTTTGTTTGTTACATAGTGCAAATTTATTTTCTGATACATTTTCTATCCAGTGATATTTTCTCTCTAAGAAGAAGCAAAGAGGACACCACATGCCACCTTGTGTTGATGAGGTAAATGATATATCACTTCCTCTGCCAACTATTTCTGGTGTCTCTGGATAATTAGTGTCTTCATAACTACGTCGATCCATGTAAAACCCCCTTATTAAATTTTTAGTATAAAAGTTCCCTATTCATTTATTTATATATATAGTTGTAAATAATATAAAGTTATTTATAAGTGTTGTACAAACTAATAAACTAGCAAGGAGGAATACAAAATGAGTAAGAAAACTGGTGAAAGTAAAGAGGCAAGAATGATTCCAGATCCTAATATTATGCCTGGACCAATGCCACCACCACCTCCAATAGAGAATATTGTTGTTTTCGAACATTATATTGGAGATTATGTTCAGGTTAGAAATATTGGTTTTGTAGGAAATATTACAGCGTTGGGTGTTAATCAGACAGGAGGAAATATTTGTTTGCTTGATAATGGTAGTGTTGAAAAATGGTATTCGGAAAGTATGATAGATTATATGTATTATAGGAATCCAGAACCTTCTTATGAACCATATCAAGCTTCTGAACAAGATCCATCAGAAGATACTACTGCAAAATGAATAAAATATTGATAACAGGATTTCAACATAGTGGTACAACGTTGCTACAACAATTAATTAATTGTCATCCTGAAGTTGGTTGGATTGAGTCCGAAGAGGGATATATCGAATTTGATAAACCGAAAGACTGGATTGTGATGATGGCGAAAAAGAGAGTCCCTAATTTAAAGAAATATGCTTGGGGAGAAAAGATCCCTTGGGGTAATAGACCAAGTGATAAACATGGGGAGAGAGTAATAGGATTTTCAAAAAAGTGGTTGAAGTTTTTTGGAAAGAAAGCTAGAATAATTCATATATTACGACACCCTATTGATGTAGCATCATCAGGAAGTTTGAATGGTTCTCCTGGTAAAAATGCATTAGATTTAATTTTTAATTCTCTCCCCAAGTATATTGATTTTATTAATACAGATAGAAGATGCGCTACTATTGTTTATGAAGATTTAGTTTTAGAACCTGAATTATATTTATCTAAAATTTTTAAATTTTTAAATTTAAAAGATGATAAAAAGATAGTTAAGAGTGTTATGAACACTACATTAAAGTTTGGAAAAATAAATCCTGAAAGAGCATATGCATATAGAGTTAGAAGTAATTCTAATCTAGAAATAGACTACGATCAATTTACTGAAAGATTGGAATATAGATTATGAGAAGCTTTTGGTTGTTTAGATCAGATATAAAGAGTTTAGAATATTATCATAAATTTAAAGATCTTGAAACATTTGAAAAGAAGTGTCACGATTATTATTTACTCCTACCTCTATGGTTGCTGAAAAATAATTTTTTTGATGAAGTAATTATCTGGAGATTGACTAAAAGAGATAGACCAGATATTATATTTGACGTTAATGGAAAACAGTTTATACAGAGATGGGTTCGTAATTTTAATGAAACATATGATTATGAAAAACCAGAAATATCATTTTTTAGAGGCGGGTTTCTGGAATACGATAAGATCACAAAAGAAAAACCAAAACAATTTGGTCTTAAATTGTATTTAGGTGCTGGTCGTAGAATAACATCTCAATGGGGTGGTAAATATGATATCTATTTGATAGAAGATGAGAGAGATATTGAAAAAGCAAAGAATTCAATGCCTTTCTACAAAACAGCTTCTCCAGAAATATTTAAACCATTAGAGAATGTTACAAAAGACTGGCACTTCTGCTGGCCATCCAATTTTAGTCAGTCATCATATAAAGGTCAAGCATTTTTTATGGATGTAATTGGTAGTTGTAGTAGTTTAAGAAAAATGAAAATTGTTCATTGCGGTAATAAACCAGAAGTTGGACATCAAATGGCAAAAGATAGGGGATTAAAGAATATCCATTTTATGGGATCAGTTGTTAGAGAAAAGTTGAATGAAATTTTAAATAGAAGTTTCTTTGGAATAAATATGAGTAATCAAAATGATGGTTGCCCGAGAGTATCAACAGAAATATTAATGTCTGGAACTCCATTGATTGTTAGAGATACAGTTAGATTATTGCCATTTTTTAAACAACAAGGGGTGATAGAATGTAATGCAAATACAGCTATGAGAAGATTAAGGGATGGGATAAAATCCAGAGATAGATTTAAGAAAAATGCATTGGATGGAAGAGAGAAAATTTATTCTTTTGAAAATGTCAACAAAAAAAATTATGATATTTGGAAAAAAATATAAGTGGGTTATAGAAATCCACTTATATTTTTTTTGAATCGTATGCTGAACCATTATCCTTTGGGAGCGACTGGTTTTTTAGGTTTTGAATCTAAGTCGATAATAGGAGCAACTTTTTTCCCATCATCTTTTTCGATTAGGGCAACAATAGTCTCAATATGAAAGTTTATTCTTTTCTGAATTCCCTTTCTATTTTTAACGTTCATCTTTTTATCGGTCATCTTAGCTGTCAGTTCAACTATTCTTGCCATGTTTTTGTTCAATAATTCTTTTGTATCATTGGACAATGTTGTTTGAACAACCACTGTTGTTTCTTTGGTAATTGTAGTTATTTGTTCTTTCCAACCAAACGTCTTACTCAACCAGGTTTGAAAGGTATCTTCCCACCAGATTTTAAATAGTGATCTTGGTTCCGGGGGAGGAGCAGCAACAGGAGGAGTAATAGTAATTTTGGTAGCAGGAACAATGGTAGGAGTAAGTTTTTGATATTTCGTAACAACAGCAGGAGGAATTTCAGCTGTTGCGTTACCTGGAGTTACTGCATCCCATAACTGGGCATACCAGGCAGATTCAGACTTTGGAGTTTCTGCAACTTCGGGACATTCCGCAACTTCCGCAACCTCGGGACAGGTTTCACACGTTGGACATGGGGGAATAATAGGAAGAGGTTCCGGAACTCTGAAGATCATGTGAGCTCCAGCACCAATGAATCCGCTGCCAGCTATTACCAATAATACCAACAGGATTTTTGAAAGAGTTGTTACAATCTTACCTGCGGTTTTAGCAATTTTCAAGATTTTTTCTGCTTTTTCTTTTTCCATGATAATTTCTCCTTTTCTTTAGACTGTTAGAAATTTTTTAATTTCTTCTCTGATTGATTGTTTCTTTTTTTTCTTTGTATCGTCTGATTTTGGTTTTAATTTGTTGATGTTAGATTTTAACATCAACAAACCTACATATGATATTCCATTTAATATTAGAAATAACATATGCAGAAACGATGCAAATGAAGAGTATGCTATGTCTAAACCTACAAATTTGTTTTTCATACTGTATCCTTTCCATTATTCTCATTTCCATTCCCATTTGGGTCTGATGTTTCTATTGCTCCAGAAAATTTTCCAACTAGGTTTGAAAATATTTTCATAAATATGGTCATGACAATTACTCCAAGTTGCAGAATAATTAATATGGATTTTGTTAATTTTTCCATATATTAATCTCCTTTTTAGAGGGGTGACAGTTTATATTCAATTATTTATATATATAGTAATGAGATTAATATCTAATTTATTTATGAGATGTTTTAATTATTAAAGGTAACAAATAATAAAATTGATTGAAAGGAGATTTAAAAATGGGAAAGAGGAATAAGAGAGATGATGATGTAGTAATTTTATTTAGTGGTGGTGCGGATAGCGTATTGATGTTGGAGTTGGCACTTGGTTTAGATATGAAACCGCATTGTGTTTTGATTGAATATGGACAACTTCATATTGAGGAACTTGATAAAGCATGTGAGTATTTAGCAAAGAAGCAAATTCCTTGGGATACAGTAAAGATTAATGGACTTAATATCAATAGCGGTTTAACAGGGGATGGTGTTAAGGGAACATATGAAGGAGTCAATGAGATGCATGTTCCTAGTCGTAACTTGATGTTTGTATCAATTGCAGCATCTATAGCAGAAAGTAAGGGAATAGAGACTATTTGGTTAGGAGCAGATTGGGATGATTATTTAAATCAATTTGCAGATTGTAAACAAGAATGGTTGGGTCGTGTAAATAAGGTCCTCAAAGTTAATGGATCAAAACGAATAAGGTTAGAAGCTCCATTGAGCGGAATGTCAAAGAGGATTGTAAATTTAATTTTAAGAAAAAAGAAGATTGATAAAAGTGAAATCTTTAGTGGATATGGAGATTTATAAATGGAATTAAGAGAATATCAGATGAGTACTAGAATTACGGATAGAGGAACTGGACCTGAGCATGGAATTAGTCCAGCATGGTTGTATTATGTTTTGGGAATTGGAGGTGAAACTGGAGAACTTATTGAAAAGGTAAAGAAACATTTTAGAGATGATTATGGTCAAATGACTCCTAAAAGGATGGATGAGATTATCAAAGAAGCTGGAGATATTATGTGGTATCTTGCTAGACTTATGGATACTCTTGGAATAGATTTTGATGAAGTTGCAGAAGAGAATTTGAAAAAATTATTAGATAGGAAAGAAAGAAATAAAATAAAGGGAGAAGGAGATGATAGATGAGAAAAGGGATGGAATGGGATCCTTGGTATCATGAGATGTGTAGAACTGTGGCAAAAAAGAGTCAATGTCTATCTAGACAAATTGGAGCTATATTAGTTAGAGATAAAACAATTATATGTCAGGGATATAATGGACCTCCAAGGGGAATAAGAACTTGTGATGAAAGATGGAATTATGATGTGAAGATGCAAGAGGCGGCAAATTTTAAGTTTGTTACTAAAGAATTTTATGAAGAAAATCTAGAAGGAAAATGTCCAAGACATATTCCCGAGATGGGATTTAAATCAGGTGAAGGTCTTGAATGGTGTTTAGCAGGACACGCGGAACGAAATGTATTGATTAATGCTGCAAGACATGGAATTGCTACCAATGGTGCAAAGTTGTATATGAATTGTGGCATTCCTTGTTCTCAATGTATGGTGGAAATTATAAATGCTGGAATAGATGAGATCATAGTTACGAAGATAAGTTACTATGATTACTCATCTCAATATTTGCTTAAAGAATCAGGAATAAAATATAGGGTTTATAATCATTTAAATATTAATGAAAATGAAGAATATTGAGGAGAAATAAAATGAGAAAAGTAGAAATTGGATCAGAAAGATTTACCACTATTTATGCTTTTGATGAACCTGGTATGGGAGGAGCTTGTCATGAGTATGACATTATTAGAAAAGAAGGTAGGCAAATGGTCACAAGGATTAAATTTCAAAAAGGACCAGTTGAAGAGACAGTGGCCAATGGTTGCTTCAATGAAGATTTAATTGCAGTTGTTATTGATAGATTACGTGGATTTCAGAGTGGTAATTTTCCTTGTCGTGAAAATGCTTTAGCTTTGACAAAATTAGAAGAAGCTTTACACTGGTTAGATTCTAGAACACAAGATAGACAAAGAAGAGGAGTTGAAGGTAAGTTTAAGGAATAGAAATGAAAATAAAAAGAGTAATAGGAATAGTTGGGACTAGAGGAAGGGATGATCAATTTTCTTATAAGCTTGTTGAACAAAAGTTTTTAAGTATTTATGAAGAAGGAGATTTTATTTGTTCTGGTGGATGTTCAAAAGGTGGAGATAGATTTGCTGAAATGATCGCTAAAGATCATGGCATTCCAATTATTATATTTTATGCTAATTGGAAAAAATTTGGAAAAGGTGCTGGATTTGTAAGAAATAGTGATATAGCTAAAAATTCAGATTTAATAATTGCTTGTGTTATGAGACATCAAGAGGGAGTAGAAAAAGTTCTAAAAAGAAAGACAGGCGGAACAGAAGATACATTGAGAAAATATGTCAAATCACATATAGATGATTGGAGAATTGAAATAGTATGAAAAAGGTTAGAGATGATCCCTGTAAAAATTGTTTTGTTATGCCAGCTTGTTCCACTATATGTGATAAGAAAGAAATTATTGATATTCACAATAGGGTAGTATATGGGACGACTATGGAGTTTACGAGAAAAGCTTATTCTGATATTAAAGAAGCACTTTGTGAAAGTAAATATATGGTTGTTAAAGATATGCTTTGTGAAAGTATAAGTGTTCCTAATCTAATTTATTTGGAAAAAGGATGGACATATAAAAGAGTTGGTATGTAAAAAAAAGGAATTAGAATAGTGAAAGATAATAAAATTAAAGAGTATATTAAAAATGTCGAGGAAGAGCAAGAGTTATTATGTGATACAGGTGCAAGGTTCAGTGAAGGTAAAACTCGCCATGATTTGATCCCTGCTTCGCCATTGCATGAATTAGCGAAGGTCTATACATATGCTACAACCAAATACGATGATGAAAATTATAATTGGTGGAAGGGATTAAAATGGAGAAAGGATGTTATTGGTCCACTTTTGAGACATCTATGGAAATGGATTCGTGGTGAGAAATTAGACGAAGAAAGTAATTGCCATCACTTAGCGATGGTTGTGTGGGGATGTTTTGCTCTTATGGAGTATGAAAGAAATGGTATTGGACAAGATGAAAGAATTCCATATACTTTAGATTTGATGGATGAAGAGGAGAGAAATCGTAGAATAGAAATGTGGAGAAGGTTGGTTAGGGAAGGTAAAGATAAAGAATACAATGGACTATTAAAGGAACATAATAATGAAACATAAATTGGTAATAGAAATAATTACAGAATCCTATGAAGAAGAGCAATATATATTAATGAAATTTCCAGATGCTTGGTGGTATAGTGGCAATTCAAAAGGTGGGAATACTGTATTTTATTTACCTGCATCAAGTGAAGAAATAGTTCAAGAAGTAATAACAAAATGGAAGGAGATGAAAAGCAAATGACCGATCATGTAGAGAGAAATAAGAATATGGGAAGTGAAGCAAATGCTGGAATGACAAGAGATGATAGTTCAACTTCTACAAGATTATTAGATAAAAATTGGAGTCCTTTAATTGTCAGGAAATATCAAATGGAAGGATGGCCAATGTATATTGGTATTATATGTGACGCAAATCTCAATGATTTAGATGACGTTGTAAATGATATTATGGATGGAGCAAGAGAACTTGATTTTGTAAATGGAACAATTCAAGGTGTGAGAAATACATGTGGTATGTTGAGTGATGAAATTGTAAAGCATTATAATAAAGTGAAACGTGGAGTTGCAGAAGGTGTGATTGTCTGTTGGTATGTTGATAAGTTGTTCTGTTCATCTGCCTATGGTGATTTTATGACTCATGAAAAATGTGCTATGGAGTTTTATCAGATTGTAAATACTTTGCCACATATATAGGGAGGATAAAATCTAATGGAAATAGAAGAAGCTGTATATAAAACTCTCTCCGAAGACATTAGATTTTCGGAATTTGAAGATCTCATTGAATCGTTTGGACAAAAATTTTCTTCTCTAATAACTGATATTTCAAATGATGCATGGTTATCAAAGACAAACATTATAGAAACAATAAAGAAAATATCTGATTTATATTTAGAGGAGTATAACAAATGAAAAATATAATAAAAAGCACCAAAGCACAAAGAGAATATTTAAAATCTATATGTAGAGATCTTAATATTAAATACTCTGGAAAATTGATGGATAGAGAAGAAGTAGAAGCATTTATATCGAAACATAAAAACGAACAAAGACTGTACTATATTAAAAATAATAAACCATTTCCTCCAACAAATAAACAAAAAAAATTTATAAAAGCAATTGAGAAAAATTTAGTAGTAACATGGAAAGGCGAAACATTAGAAGATGCAAAAAGTTTTATAAAAAAATGGTCTCCAAAATTTTATAGGAATATAGATCGAACAGATAGAAATGAAGATGATGGCGAACTTATAATGGAAGATATAAACGAATGGTGGAAAGATGTAAAAGATTTCTCTTTTATGGGTTTTGGGGAAAAAAGATTCTAAATAAACCAAAGGAGGATATATGACAGGAGAATTTGTGAAGAAAACATGGGGACATGAGATTTGGTTTGCTAATGTCAATGAAGAGAATGTTGGATATTGTGGAAAGAAGATATATGTTGCTTTTGAAAAATGGTCTTCAAAGGGTGAGTTTCATTATCACAAAATTAAAGATGAGACATTTTATGTATTAGATGGATTTCTACATCTTGATTATGTTAAAGGTGAGGAGCATACATTTGAAATCTTAGGACCCGGAGAATTATTCAGGATAAAACCTTATATTAGACATAGATTTACATCAGAAACAGAATATGGTTGTGTATTTATAGAAGTATCAACGACTCATTCTGACGATGATTCATATAGATGTAAATTGGAAGAGGGTAAGTGGGTTGACATATAATAAGATACACTATTGGTTAGATAGTACATTTGCTTGTGGTTCTGTTTGTGTGAATGATAATGGTTATATTGATTATTCTGAAACTTGCCCAATTTATCGTAAGGTTTTTGGTAATCAGAAATTTTGGAAAAAGTTTGATCAGTTAAAGAGATCAAGAAAAATTATTTCAATGGTCAGAATAGGTGTTAGTTTTAAACCGTCTGGGGGAATTATGTAATGGAAAGCGCTATTTGTAAGTCGAGTTTTATTGATGCTTTTGAAAAAACAATGATTAATGAAGGTGGTTATGTAAATGATATGGATGATGCAGGAGGAGAAACATATAAAGGAATTTCAAGAAAATTTAATCCTGATTGGTATGGATGGGAAATTATTGATTTTCATAGATATGATCCTTATTTTCCAAAGAGTTTAGATGATTCACTTAGACTTAAAAATGAAGTTGCAAGTTTTTTTAAAGATAAATATTGGAACATAAATTGTCTTGATGAATTTTCACAAGAAGTAGCAGAAGAAATGTTTGATACTGGTGTAAATTTGGGTGTTCTTAGAGCTGCTAAATTCTTACAAAGGTCATTAAATTATCTGAACAGAAATGGTGAGTTATTTGATGAACTTGAGGTGGATGGAAAAATTGGTAAAAAAACATTGAGCGCACTTAATTCTCTTAGTGAAAAAGGTGGGGATGAAAAAGTATTAGTTAAAATGCTTAATACACTTCAAGGACAACATTATATGGATTATATGGATGGTAATTCAAAGCAAAAAAAATATGCAAGGGGATGGTTTAAGAGAGTAACTGTATAGGAGATAATAATGAGTGATGAAAATCCAAAAAATGTATTGGTTAAAAGTCCAGAGTGGCAAGCTGTTCGTAAGAGTCTTTTAGGAAAATGGAAAGAGGATCCTGAATGGTGTTGTGCTCGATTGAGAAAGTATTTGGGTCCCATATCTAGCACATCTAATGATAAGATAAGAGTGGTAATGAACTATCTAACAGGAACTGGATTTAGAACTGGCAAGATCAAGCACACTTGTATTACAAAATTAAGACTTGAATTATCTATGGAAAGGAAGAAGAGACAGGCGAAAGGAACTTGGTAAGATGAGAATGTGGTTATGTGATCCAAAGATTATGTGTCAGAAGCATTTATGTGGGGAACATTTAGAGATGCATATGTTTCTCGGATCATTAAAGAAGCAAAAAAAATTAGATGGATATTTTAAGAATAATTTATTTGAACCACGTGTATTATATCAAAGACATGAAGATTTGAAAGAAGAAATGATTAATAGAGGATATAATCATAAGAGTGATATGTGTGAAGAAGAATGTGCTTGTATTTTAGATTTATCTCAAGAAAAACAGTATTGGGAAGTTGATAAAAATAAGGCACTCAGGGATTTATTAGAAAGATGTCCTGAGTGTCTGGGTCGTTTTAATGGTGGGACAGGTGGGAATCGAACCCACGACTTACTGATTAAAAGTCAGTTACTCTAATCCTAGCTGAGTTACTATCCCATTAAAAATTAAATGGAGGCGGTGGAGAGAATCGAACTCCCGTATAACTGATTTGCAGTCAGCTTCCTTCCCACTTGGATACACCGCCACTATTATTCATATTCGCCTTTATATTCATGTTGATGTCTGCCATATCCTTTGTGTTCATGAAAAAATGGTGGATAGGGACAGCTATCATATGGACAGTTATATTTTATAGCAGGAGAAGGATGATATGGATGATCGTGATTAATTGTATATTTTTTAGCACAAGATATAAATAAAAAAAGAAATACTAATATGACTAATATTCTTTTCTGTTGCATATCTATCCACTCCATAATATCTTTCAATAAAGTTGTGCCAGAAGAATCCTTTCTGGTGACTCTTAATCCATTCAAAAATGGGAGTCCCAGGATTTTGGATCTTCTGGCACAAGATGGTATGAGTTATTATTCAGATTTTACTTCATCTTTTGCTTTAGAATAATTAACCCTTTTTTGGTAGGTTCCTTCTAGTTCTTTTGCTAGTCCGTCTTTTAATTTTTGTAAATCTCCAAGTCTCATTACAACATCATCCAATTGTCCATCACTTAGAAGATTATTAATAGTTTCTTCTATGGTTTCAGTTGGATCAAAGTTACCACTTTGAACAAGAGATCTTGACTTAGCTTCTATAGAATCGCATATCATTAATAACATGGATTCAATTTTTTTTGGTCTCTTTGACTTGTATCTAAAGTTGTCTTCTATATCACTTCCTGATTTATCAAAGAAGTATTTAATAACAGTTGTACCATGATGCTGTGTAATTATTTCAATCAAATCTCTTGGAAAGTTTTCATCATTTAATAATATCAATGCAGTATCTGAAATATGTCTTGAAATATATTGATAACTAATTTTTGCATCTAGTTTATCATGGATATTCTCATCTTCTAACTGATTCTCAGTGAAATATTTTGGATTAAACATTTTTCCAATATCATGATAAAGAGATGCTACTTTCATAAAAGTAACGTTTAAACCTAGTGATAGTGATATTCCTTCCACCATGGAAGATACTGATTGAGAGTGTTTATAAGAACCAGGGCATAACTCTCTAAATTTTTGTAGTAAAGGATAACTTGAATCTAATAATTGATTTAATTTATCTTTATCTGTTGTAATATCACCATTGGGCAAATTTACTGCTACATCTTCCATTAACCCCCCTTTGATTTTTGAGTTTTTCCTTCTACTATCCATCCTGGAGGGATGAACCATGCTTGCCAAGGTAACTTTGAAAATGCAATCTTTTTAGCTTTATAGCTACTAATATGTTCTGGAAAACTTCTAACTTTTATCCACGAACCTTTTTTTATGTGTTTGAGAAAACCTAGTCTTTCTAATATAACTCTATATGAGTATACTAGATCTGGTAAAGCATCTACTCCAACATGGTCATATATACCCGTGTAATAATATTTTCTTTTATATTCTGGTTTATGCTTTCTAACGTAATGAAGCATTGATGTTGCATTTAATATTTCGCCATCTTCATGTTCATTAATAAATTTGATTACATAATGCCAGCATGATTCATTCATGCTACAATGTCTGGATGATCAATTCTTTTCAACGTTGGTATATTTAGATTAATAACTATTTTCTTTTCACCATTTTCATCGATCTCTTTACAAAGATCTAAACATTCATTACAAATACATTTGGTTTCTTCTGAACAGAACATTTTTTTAACTTTTTTATTTTCTCTTCCACAAAATAAACAATGATATGGTTTAGTCATTTCACAATTCCTTTCAGAATGGGGTGATCAGTGGGATTTGAACCCACGTAACAAGGGCCACAACCTTGCCTCTGAGACCTTACTCGAGTATGACCACCATAAGCTTTGGTGCCACGGAGGAGAATTGAACTCCCTGCTACCCAGCGCTTCAAGCTAGAGCTCTACCGGTGAGCTACACGTGGCATATATTTTCTAGTATTTATTTGTTCTAATATTAAACTACTAACCTTAGAGAGTCAGCATTAACTAACCAGTTAACTTCATCGGAAACAAAAGAAATGTAATTCATTGTTTTAGGACATTTTTTTTGATCATTAATAGGAGAAATAATAACATCTTCATATCTAGAAAGTTGCTTTTTGATAATTTTTGTTATTTTATTTTGAATCATAAAACCAAAATCTTCTGCAATTTTATAAACTTCTTTAGGGATTTTATCTATATTATTTCTTTCGCCAATTTGTATCTCTTGCAGCATAACAAAGCATGGAATTTCATTATCTCCAAAAATGATAGTGTAACTTATAGCTCCCCAAGTTTCCCATATTATATCCTTAACTTTTATTTGCATTTAGTCTAATCCTGTATCAATTACTTTCCACATTTAAACCATTTTACTTTTGTTACATATTCTCTTCTTATATATAAGTATTTTAAAAAAGATATTCTAATATAACCATGTTCACCCCACCAACCTTTTTTAGCAAAAAACATTGGTCTTTTTATAAGTATCAATATATCCATCCTTTCAAAAATGGAGCGGACGACAGGATTTGAACACTGCGATCTTCATTCGGGGAGAATGACGCTCTACCACTGAGCTACGCCCGCATATTTAATTTTTCTGTTTGTTGATAAGGACATATATCTCCTACATAATGAGCACCACCACATAATTGACAGGTGTAAACTTTTTGATTTTCAAACATTCTTTCTAATGATTTCATTATAATTTCTAATTCTTCTTTTGTATCATAATTTTGTGATATAAGAAAATCTTTAAGATTATCTCCTATTTCAATTTCAATCTTCATTTTTTCCTTTTTTGATCAGATTTCTTTATTAGTTTTAATGGTATTTTTAAATCTTTACCAATTTTTATTAAACCTACTGGTTTAATCTTTGAAGTTTTTAAAGGATCTTTTTTCATTTGTAGTCCTCTTTAGAATGGAGCGGACGACAGGATTTGAACCTGCAATGCCGAAGCGCCAGATTGGAAATCTAGTGTCCTACCACTTGGACGACGTCCGCTTTAAATGGTAGCACCGAACAGAGTTGAACTGATGTCGAGCGATTATCGGTCGCTTGCTCTTCCCTTGAGCTACGGTGCTTTAATCCCACCAACCAAGTATATGTTTTTTCATATAGTCAAATAAATGATTGATGTCTTGTTGTCTTAACTCCTCAACTTTTGGACTTAATCTTTGAAATTCTTTTGTTTCTTGTTCTTTTTCTTCATCTGTATTTACATTGTCTCTTATTATATGTAGAGACTGTAATTCTGGATCTTCAGTTGGTTCCCATTTCATATGGGATTTACCCCATTTCTTTTCGTGATGTATAAAAACATTTTCATGGTATTGATCATCTATTAATCTTTTGAGAAGATTGACACATAACTTAATTTGATTTGCGTCTCTAATATTATTTTTATGATGACCATTGACTCTAATTTCTTTTTCCATTAGTTCTAATTTTTTATGTAATATAGTCCAGATGAAGAAGAAGTCCCAATCTCTATCATTCCATATCACTGGAAACCATTTGATAAGATTTCGAACTCCATATTTAATATTCCGAAATGGAGACATACGATCTATTCTATAGTATAAACTTTCAATTTTTTCAATTATTTTCATTCTTCTCCAATCTCTTAACAAGTTTTGGCTCCAGGGGTGGGAATCGAACCCACATAAGACAGTGATTAACAGTCACCCGCTTCACCATTGAGCCACCCTGGAATAACTATTCCCAATTATCAATATCATCTAACTCATCATCTTTTTCTATGTCTTTTTCTTCATAGTAATATGGATCTTCCTTCAACTTATGTAGATACATTCTTTCTGCTAATCTTCTTTTTCCTTTCAAACTTTCTTTTAGAAAACGATTTGGTGGATTCCAACCTTTATTATGCTCATTTTTGGACTTACCCATCTTACGCTCCTGAATCAATTGCTTTTGCTTCAGATTTCATTTTTTGAAACTCAAAATTATTTTCGACTTTCCAATGTTTTACAACGAAAGGACTATTAAAATAGTCTAAATCGGATTCAACTACAATTCTAGGTTTCCATATTATTTGACTATTTATATGTAAATAATAATAACCAACTTCAAAATCTAATATTTCCATTATAATATTTCAACCATTTCCTCAAAACATAAAAATACATCATATAGTCCGGATGAATGTCCCCTTGACCATGCTATCTCAAACATTACTTTTCCTTTGTCTGTTATTTCTATATTGTGATTCAAAAACAGAGAATCTCTAAATAAATAATATAGTCTATTTTCTTCTGCCTGGTATTCATCTCTAGATTGTTTATATTTAATAAATGCTTCTTTATCTGTATATGATGAACCACAGTGCTCACAAACTTTATTGACCTTGAAATTTTTCTTATTTGGATATTCGAGAGTATTTTTAAAGAAATCATTTTTAATGATCATTCCAAGATCTTGTTCTTTTAGCATAATTTTTAGGTTTTCAATTGTTTGACTTTCTTGCATAAGATTTCTCATTGAGTTTCACCTATTCATTTTCTTGCGTCACCAATTTTCACTCCCAGCATTTTAGGTAACCATAAAATTACTGACTGCCACTTAAATTGGTCATCTGTTTGAGAACTTTCATACCACGCCATTATACAACCAAATAACAAATAAAGAATAACTATTGCACCTACAATTCCAAAAATCATAATTTTTCTTCCTTCACATTTTCACAGTTTAAATTGGTAGGAGCGAGAGGAATCGAACCTCACTTCTATCAATTATAAGTTGATTGCTCTACCATTGAGCTACACTCCCATATTGGTGGAAGTGACAGGAATCGAACCTGCGACCTCTGCCGTGCAAAAGCAGCGCTCTCCCAACTGAGCTACACCCCCATTTAATTTTATAGAATTTTTTGTTCTAAAAATTTTGTTTGGCGCCCATGACGGGAATCGAACCCGCTATCTCAAGATCGACAGTCTCGCGTAGCTCACCACCTACTACCACACAGGCGTCATTGAATAAAACATGCTAGAACTTATTCTTCAAGATCTTTTGCTTTTTTACCAGCTTCTTGTTGCATAAGTTCAAGAGCATCTAATGCCTCTCTTATGAGGCACCAAAAAATGTCTACAGGACGATGATAGCTCCAACACTTTCTGGCGCCAGGAAATTTAAAGGGAGGTCATTTGCCTTAGACATATCAGCTTCATTACCAGCATCATCAACTGCAGCAACACCTATATTATATCGACCTTCTAAACCTGAAAGATATTGAGCAAGATCTACAATTACAAAACCGCTCTCATCTTTGACATTTCCTACATCTACAAATGGTGAATCATAATCTACAACTGCTGGACTTTCAACATAATACAGTTTATTTGTTACAACATCTGGTGAAGCTGAAGCTTGAAATTTAATTTTTAATCCTACTAATTTTGCCATGTTAAATTCCTCCTACCGAACTCTCTTTATATTATAAAGAGAATTTTATAAGAGATTCTCTTTATAGAGAATTCAATTTTTTAAATTTATTGTTGATATTCTATTACACGATTTTCTGTACTACTAAACACTATTCAATTGGTCCTACTGGTGCTATCCATGCAAATATCCACCATGCTTTTGGAAGACCATTGACCTCTGCTACTTCTGGGTTAATTGATTCAGACCAATCTGTAACTGTATTTTCTTCTACCCCATCTACAATTTCATATCTAACTACTCTTATTTTAGGAATCCAATGTCCTGTTTTAGGTGCACGGAAACTATATTCAAATACATTACCAGGGATATTAGTTGCTACAACTTGCTCTATATTTCTTTCTTTGTTAAAAATTGAAATTTCAAAGCTATCAGTTGCAGGATTATAATCATCCATTGTATTCTCTGGTGTTGTAACTCTTGGATCTCCCCACGCAACAGTTATAAATTTTGAAGTATCTCCATAGTACAAATGGTAATCTATTTCCTCCCATGCATATGCGCTTAATGAAAAAAATAAAAATGTCAAAATTAAAATTAGTTTAAGAAAACTTTTAGATTTCATTCTAGTCATCTCCTCGATTATATATTTCAAATATTTGTTCTATTTATGAAATTTTATAAAATGGCAGGGTGACAGAGAATCGAACTCTGATAAGAGGGTTTGGAGTCCTCTTTGATCATAACCAGATCCCACCCCAAATTTTGGTTTTATTGAGAAATCTTTTTTGTTTTTTCATCATCAGTAGAAAGAATTATTTGTTTTCTTAATTCTGTCATTTTAACCATTGCTTCCATCATTGTTGTAAATGATTTTTCCATCTGCTTGCTTGCATCAAATTGTACTTCGGTAACTTTAATAATATTTTTCATTGCTTTTCTTATAAAGTTAGAAGCTAGTATAACTATCGCAGCAACCACTAAATTAAAAATTAGTAAAATATAGAGAACGGTTAATGGATTTTCAAAATATAGCATTAGATTTTTCATTTTTCTCTCCTTCTTTTAGTTAGATTATTATTCATATATTAATTTAAATTCTTTTTTTATTTAAATTTTTTTTCTGTATTGTGTGTATCTTCAATTTTTTCTTTTTTTTCATAATTGTGGAATTTATTTATTTTTTCTTCTATAGTTTGAAATTCCTGACGCACTAATTTTCTAACAGAATCAATTATTTCTTTGTGTTCTGCCTGTTGTCTATCTTCAATTTTTTTTTCTAATGATCCTGTATCAAGAGATAGTCGTCCTACAAGAAAAGCAAGTCCTAAAACACTAGATGCAACAAGGACAACTACAATCATCCTTGCTATTTTAGATTCGATATTCTTTACTTTATCCAATATGTTATTAGTTGTTGTATTAACAGTTTCTGTACATGAGTTAATTTCGGAGGATGAATGAGCATTGTGTTCTTTTAGAGCTTGCTGTAAATCTTTAATCGGTAGATACTCTATATGACCAATTAGAGATCGTTGCTGCTCTATTAATTTTTGAAGAGTTGCTTCATTTTTATCTGATGATTGCTTTAAAGTATCAAATAATTTAACCATCAGATCTATATTTTCTGGCATAAGTTACTCCACAATTTGATTACTAATGGATATTATTTTATTGTCCATGTCTTTTAATTTTTGAAATTCAACTGAAGATCTTTCGGTTATTTCATCCCTCCATTGATGTATTTTATCTTCTAATTGATTGAATATAATATCTTCTTTTTTCTTTAATTGAGATTCTATTAATTTTTGTTTCGTTATATCAATAGCAACAACATTTGCTTTGGTTATATTTTTATTTTTATCCATTACAAATTCTGCTATAACTAATGACCAAAGATGAGAACCATCTTTTGCAATAGCTTCATATTGAAATGGACCATCATAAGCTCCTCCATTAATATATTCTGGATCAGTAAATCTTTCCCATCTATCAACCCAGTCAAGATAGCTTTTTTGAGTTAAAAGTCCAGAAGGTCCAATTTCAAAAAGTTCTTCTTTAGTATATCCAGTTTGTTTACACATAACATGATTTACATAAGTAAATTTTCCATTAGTGAGATCTATTTCATATATTCCTGCACCTGTTATTTCAACTAGGTTTCTAAATCTTTTTTCACTATATTCTAGTTTTTCTGTTGCTATTATTTGCTCTGTAATATCCTCAAATGAAGAGGTTATAGAACCAGGGTATGTTCTAAATGCATGTATTTTAAAATAAGCTTTTTTAATATTATGGTCTTCGTATTCTAAAATTTGTGATTCCCATGGTTTGCCTGTTTTTGCAACTATTTTATATTTTTCAGGAATTTTCATTTTAGTTAGAGAGGGAAATGCTTGATCAATTGTTTTTCCTAATAATTGTTTATGATCAATTTTTAGTATTCGATCTGCTGCTGGATTATAACCTATAAATATTAGATCTTCTTCTTTTAGTTCATAATTATGAAAACCAATTGGAGTTGCATAAATAACTTCTCTAAATTTCTTTTCAGCTTGTATTTTTGAGTTTTCTAGATTATTTCTTTCAATTGCATATACCAATGATCTGATAATTAAACCTGGATTAATATGGGGTTTTACTAAATAGTCTTGAGCTCCTAGTTTAACACATTCATATGCCATTTGTTCATATCCAGATATGATAACAATTGGAATACAGGGGCATTTTTCTAAAACTGATTTATATGTATCAACTCCTCGACTATTTTGTAAAACTAGATCTAATAAAATAACATCTGTTCCACAGTTTTCAATATTTTGAGTTTTACAAGTGTTATTACAAGTAGAAATACAGTTATCTGTAATATAGTCTAAACCTTGTTCTAATGTACTTTTATGAGTTGTATTAAATTTTGTATATTCAGATAATTTTAAAAATGACAGAATAAGATTTGCATTTTCCTCATCATCTTCTATATATAGAAGATTTATGTTGTTGGGGATGAACATAATTTTCTCCTATTGTCGATTTTTTATTTTAATCATTATATAATTTTTCCTTATACGTATAGTATGTTTTTGGGTTACTTTATCACGACATTGAAGGGGACCAACCCGACCTGTTTCGATTAATTTCACCCTTGGAAACGTCGTCCTTCACTGGTCAGGATCTGGACTACAAACCAAATTGTTATTGAGAATGTTTGCTTGGTGTGTATTTATATCCTATATCTGAACCATAAGAAATCCAAACACAATTATCACAGACATCGCATTTGTATCCTTTTGGATCATTACCAACATCCCCTTCAATTATTTTAAAGTGCCCACCGCATTTCTTACAGCTTCCATTATTGAAGTATTTTTTTTCAGCAATTTCAGTTAATTTTTTAAATCCAAAAACTCCTCCAACTATAGATCCAAGAACAAGAATAAGTCTTAAAACAAAAAATGGCATGATTTTATCCTTTCTTAAAGTTGGTGATCCTGGAGGGACTCGAACCCTCGTGTTGAGATTGAAAGTCTCATATCCTTATGCCTATTTGGACTACAGGATCATTCTGGGATTTTTCCAATAAATTTGATAACATTCTTGTCACGCATAATCTTTATCTGATTTACTATATTCAAACATTCGTCACAAATTGAAGCGGTTTCACCACAATAAATATATATCATTTGATTGCTTTTAGAACAGAATGAACAGAAAACTAATTTAGATTCATCCTGTTTAACAGTTGCTGACATTATTTTTTTTATCCTTTCTAATCATCTGTTTCAACTTGAATTTTGGTAGCAAATATATTAATACCTTGTTGAATTTCATCCTTTCCGTTTACATGAATAATATCAAATAAGAGCCAATTTCCATCCATGCCAATCATTTTAAATTGTAATATAGTAGGATACATATCAGCATTTGGAAGTTCATTAGCAATTAATGTTGGAATTTCATCAAATTCTTGTTGATCTAATATTGTTGTTCCTTTTCCAATCACTTGAGTTATCATTGTTATCCTTTCGATACTGACACATGATTATTCATTTGAAATTAATCTAAATGATTGCGAGAATTCATCAGAAAACATAATTTCTTCAGCATCGAAATAGAATATTTCTCCTTTCTCATTTCTATATTGAGCAAATCCCGTGTCAGATTCAGGCATTTCAGTTAAAATTGTTCCAAATTTTATTGTCCCCTCTGCTTCTATAGAATAATCGCTAATACACTTTATTGTTTGCATTCTATATCCTTTCTTTTACTTTGGTGGTCCAGGAGGGATTCGAACCCTCGCAAACGGAAATTTAGAGTTTCCTGCTCTAACCACTGGAGCTACTGGACCACTAAATTTTATTGCATTGGTATTCCGCCTGGACCGTATCCTTTGTCTGTATCATTAATAATAAATGATGGCAAATTTTGATCTCGTATTCCCTTCAGTATTCCGTTGTCAAAAAATACCAGATAATCATCTAGCATTTTTAACATTTCATCTCGTTCTTGCTGATGTCTAAAAAAGATACTTTCAGATTTGCCATTAACTAATTCAAATTTAATAGAGTTTTCTAGTTCTGGATAATATTTAATTATATTGTTAGGATTGATTCTTTTTTCTCCAAGTTTAATCATAATAATCTTATCCTTTCAAAAATTTCACAGTGTTGATCAGTTGCTATTGCTGTTACTTGATTATATAAGTCAGGTTCACGAAATTCGATATATCTAATATTTTCATTATTAAGTTGATACATTAATTTTTCAAGTTGATTTAAGTTTCTAACCCCCAAGTAGATTAGAGTTCCATTAGACCAACTCGAGATAGGACCGCGCAGACAAAACTCCGCTACAGCATGTCCTGCCTGCACTGCCCTTTGTGAAATTGATAAATCTTTACGTATTATTATGTAAAGCTTCATCACGTTGTGCTTCCCAAAGTATCACTTCCCATCGTTCTTTATAAAGTTTTAGATGTTGGGGAGTGGGTTTATTACTGACTCTTGGGTGTTCAATTTTTTCATAAGGAGTATTGTTAAACATTTGACAATAGATGATATGTTTATGACGATACTCATGACTTAATTGTCCAACTTTCCAATCTTTGAAATGTGATATTCCATCATAAATTGAGATATAGAATTCTTTTTCTTCCTCAGTCATATTTTCTCTATGACTAGGTTTATTAAGAAACTTTCCTCTTTTAATTTTGATTGCTAATAATTTTTGTTCTTCTTTTATTTTATTCTTCAATTCTTTTCGTGTCATTGTTTTATTCCCCTTTTTGTTTTCAGTTCAAAGTTAAAGTTATTATTTGAATGAAAACAACTGGGGGGACCTCTACAACTCTACGGTGGATTGGTGTAAACCTAATGAATTAGATTTACAGCTTTATCATTCATAGCTATTCTCCTTTGTATAAGCAAATTTGTTATTTGTTCTTAATAGCAAGAAGAGTCTCTCTTTGTTGTTTAATAATTTCTGGTTTTGAGTCCTTTACTTTTAAAATTGCTGTTTTATCTCTTTCATTCCATAGGAAATCATAGTTACGATTTTCAGACCAATCAATATCATATAGACCAAAAAAGGTTCTAGCAGATATTTGAAAATTTCCTGGTCTACTTTGTATTTGAAGAATACCAGATTCCTTTTCACTATTTGTAAATCTGACTGCTATTCTATTCCTATCATCCGAGATATAAAGTATAGCATATTTATATGCATATAGATCATACTTTTGAACAGCACCACTATTGAAAGCGAGTACTCCATTTTTTCTAATAGTTACTTTGGGTATATACGATCTTCCCGTATGAATATATTTTTTAAAACCATCTATATCCAATGAATGGTTATCTCCTTTCGATTTAACATTCAATTAAATTGCTTTAATATTGAGCACAGGCATTACACGATCAATAATTGATGCAGTTGGGTCAATAGTATCTTCAATTAGTTTTGGATCTTTATATGCTTCTTTTGTTTCATCCAATGGAACTACTGATATGTATATTCCTTTCTCTTTCATTCGTTCTTGAACAATTTCAGCGGATGATTTTTCTTTCATTTTTCTTTTAATACTAGATCTTGAACTAATTCTTCCTGCTCCGTGGGGAGCTGAATAATTCCATTCTGGATTTGATTTTCCTTCACATATTAATAAACCATCTTCCATGTTTAATGGAATGATCATCTGATGTTCCTTATAAGAAGCTATTGCACCTTTGCGAATAATAAAATCTTGAATACTTATAAAGTTATGGCATGTTTCAATCGTCTTATAAGATTGAATATCAAAAATACGTTCAATGATCGTTGCCATTGCTTCTCTATTTGTTTGTGCATATATTTGGGTAAATACCATATCTGTAAGATAACCAAACATATCATCTCCGGTCAAATATGCTAAATGACCTTTTCCAGCTTTTCGTTGCCAGTAATCACAAACTTTCAATCCAAATTGTCTTGATCCTGAATGGATTGTGAAAAGGTATTCTTTTCGATTGACTAATTTACCCAGTTCTAAAAAATGGTTTCCGCCTCCCAAGGTTCCAATAGATGATAAAGCTCTTGTAAAATCCATTTTGATTTGTTTGCATTTATCTTCAAACCAATCAATATCAAATTTAAATGGATCATATTTGGTTCCATATCGTTTATTATATTGTAAGGTAAAATGTTTGTGATTATAGCTTGCATGTTTCCAAAAATAATTGTCTAGCATATGATGAGATAATGTTACTTCTTGATGGACATGTTTTGATAAGGGAATCTTTTGTCTTATTTTCTGATCAATTTGTTCGATAGTTAATTTTTCTAAAGCATTGGGTCCAAGAAATAGAGAAAGCATACCACAATTAATATCGACCCCGACTATATTTGGAATAATCATATCAGTCATTTCCATTGTAAATCCAATTACAGCACCCTTTCCATAATGACAATCTGGCATGATAGCAATTGGATTTGTAAATGCTGGATGATTTAAAAATTCATATATCTGACTAATAGTATTCTGATCGTTTAGTTCGTTAAGCATTACAGAAGCTTTTCCATATTTTCCTTGATACGGGATCATGAAATCATTCCTCCCCTCTTCTTATAATTTCTCACATTGATTTTCGCTGTATCTTTGAAATGTTGTTGTTGCATTTCAAGATATTTTCTAAAATTATCATTTTTTGGTATTCGAATTCCTCTTTTTGAATAAGAATTTTGGATAATAGCATTTTTAATTAATGTTAGATAGTTTTCTTTTTCTGGACATATTTCAGTACATATTACCTTACAAATGCATATGTCACATGGGTTTTTCATACATTAGAATTCCTTCTCAAATGGTGGGGGGCGAAGGAATTGAACCTCTCGTCACCCTCCTATATGTTTTATGACACTGAGTTTACAGCCCAGCAACAGGAACACCCCCCATCTTAGATTATTTTCTTTTGTTGACATATTTCACAACTTCTTGAAAATTATTAAACTTTATCTTTTTTAATTTTTTGTCTCTAACGTAGAACCAAAGATCAAATATAATTCTTTTTTCAACCTTCCAATGATCATTAAATTCTACTATGTGATACTTTCTCTTTGCTTCCCCATAATTTGGTACCTCCTTATAAATGTTAGGCGTAGATGGATTCGAACCATCGACCTCCAAGGTGATAGCAATTGACCAAGGTGCTCTACCACTGAGCTATACGCCCTCAAAAATTAAAAGATATTGATGAATTAGACCCATAAAAAATGTTACTATTATATAAAGAAAAATTAAGAAGATTATAAAAAGTGTTATACACGTGCGAAGAGTTTCTAATATATTTTTGTATGTATTAATATTTTGTCTATATTTTATATATCTGCTACAGATTCTAAATCTATGATTCCATGGAGTTTTAGTTTGACATATTGGTTGAACGAAACAGTTTTTACAAGGTAATAATTGTTTCTCAAATACTTTTGATACCATATCAGAGATTGTCATAATTGCCAGTTTTCAATCCAGTTATAATCTTCATCTAGTAAAAGCATTCCTCTATGATATGATTTTATCATTACATCTATGGTATCTTTAAGATGTTCTTCAAACTCTTTTTGTGTTAAATTGTTGTACCATTCAATGTTATTATAACCACTGTTAAATCTTTCCACTTTGACTCTTGCGGTGAGTAATTTTTGTCTTGTATGTCCTTTTAAAGGATTTATCATTTCAACTCTTAAATTGCCACCACAAGCTCCTAAAGCTAATAACTTATCAGTCCAGTGAATATGAATTCTGATTTGTTCTAGATCCCAATTATTTTTCATATTGTTCCTCAATAAGCAAGTTATTCACATTAAATTTTTTTGGTTTCATATTTTCTTTGTTTTCTTTGTCTGGATGAAATTTTTTAATATCCTTAGAGGACCAGTAAAAGTTATTAATAATACAAGAAGTATGATCTGGAATTCCTTGTATTGGATATACATGTCCAATCATATTTATCATTAAATGATTAGGACTAGAGTTTTTGGTGCTTACAATAGTAACAAGATCACCAATGTTATATTTCGATGTATTGTATTTTACCATTAGAAACCCTTTTTGTTGGCGGAGGGGACAGGATTCGAACCTGCAAAGCTTTTTACACCCGACAGTTTTCAAGACTGCTGTCACACCATACTTGACCACCCCTCCAATATATCAGTTAGAATACTACCAGCTCTTCCTTGTACTCTATCAACATCCTCAGAAATAATATTTTGAGACTCAAAAACATATTGTAATTTTCTTATGGATTTAATTAATATGGATGCTCTTTTTGTATCATTTCTTCTAATATATTCAAAAAGAGTACTTAGTTGTGAATCTGTAACTAGGAATCTCCTTCCCATTATTGCTTTTGCGACTGTTGGTTCTTCCATTTATACCTCATTCTAAAAAGACAGAAGAACATATAGCTTTATATATTCTAATTGTTCTTGTTTCATCTGCTGATACTATTGTTGATCTAAGATTTGCAGCAACAACTTCTGTTGGATCAGCAGGCATATACATTCCAGCTACTTCTCCTTTAGTAGCAGGATTTGTATTTGGGGCATCAACAAAGTTATCTGTACCTTTATTTTGTGCCATGAATGTTGCCCAAGTCATGCCGGGATCAAATTTTGAGTTAGTAACCTTTGTTGTTGAATCACATAAAGTTGTAGTAATTTTATAAGATCTTGTTACTGGTAATACAGGTGGAGCTGGTGTTGCATTAGGACCGGCATCAAAATTCTGGGTTATTTCAGCTATAGTCAAATTCTTACCATAAATTGCAGCTATGAATATATCTCCCAACCATGTTCTTTCATCATCAGGGATAGCAGGATAAGATAACTCATTGAACAATCCAAATCCATACGAGATATCCCAATTGCTTCCATCTCCTGGAATAGACTGTGTTGCTACTTCAACTTTATCAATATAAATTTTTGCATTACCTGCTGAATCTCTAGTGTAGACAACATGCTGAAGTGCAGGAGTTGCAGCAATACTACCAGCGAGAGTTGTGGTGCTTGGAGCAGTTCCATTACCAGGATTGACACTAGTTCTGAATCTTACGTCCCATTTATCATTTACTTGTCCAAGAGTGAAATTACGATTTCCACTATCTGAAGAAAAAGAAATGATGCGTGCAGGTCCACCTTGAGTATTGTTAAGAGGTTTTAACCATGCCTCTATTGTGATACCATTGGTGAAAAAGACGCTAGCACCTAATTTGGTACGTGCAGCACTTGTCTTAATAATAGTTGCTGCTGTCACCCTCAATCCTGGATTTAAAAATGTTACATCTGCGGGTTCAGTAATATCTAAATTGAGCATTGGTGTTCCGGTTGCTTTGTCTGTTATAACTTCACCGGTTGTTTCAGTAAAATCATATAATAAAACTAAATTATTAGTTACTCTGGCAGCTTGAGCAACTCCATACAGCGTTAATAATAAAATTGTAATTAGTAAAAGACTTTTTTTCATTGTATCTCTCCTCTATGTTTTAGTAATAGATTCATTTTCTCTTTCTGTTGCACAAGTGCCCACCCCTGATTGTGCCGTCCTACTGGACCTCCCACGTATCCCTGACTGGCGGCGAGTACAGGATTCGAACCTGTGGAGGTTTTATCCCCGACTGTTTAGCAAACAGCTCCCTTAAACCTGACTTGGGTAACTCGCCTTATTTTATAAGTTTAACAACATTCCGTCCATGTTTGTTATATTCCATATCGCCTGGTTCAAAGAACCAAACTCTAAATCCATATTCAGTTGCAATTTCTTCAACATCCATTTGTGCCATAGCGGTTGGAAATTTTACTATTTGTCCTTCTCTGCATTGGACAAGTTTTTTGGTTCTTGTTTTTGTAATTCTAGGAATTTCTGCCATTCCTTCTCCTTTCCAACAATAAATCTCTTGCCTTGTTGTAAAGCTGAAATAAAACTGTCAATATGTTCTTCCCCCTGAATCATTGTTTCTTCGGTAATTTCAACATAACCTTTTGTCATAACTATACTGCACATTTTGATTTTGTTCCACAGAACTCTGATAAAGTCAAAATGATCCCAGGATTCACCCCAGTGTGCAGAAGCGTGTAATTTTTTATACATTCTAATGTTGATGGAATCAAAATCTTTATCATATTCTAATTCTAAAACTAAATCACAATCTTGACTTCCACATTGGCAAGCTACTCTATAATAAATTGAGTTGCCAATTTCGTCTAATTTCATTGTTTTATATGATATTGTATTTTCAGTTTCGGGCGTATTCATTGTTTCTCCTTTAGTATGGGGAATCATCTAAGATGATGTGAAAAATTAAACCTACTGCAATAATGAGCATAATTGCTTGTAACCATCCTATTACAATCATACATATGGTGACAAGAGCAAATTCTTGCCAAAATCCTTCTGGTTCAATAAGAAATCTTATTCCAAAATAAAACCAAGTGGGAATAAGAGCAAATAGTAGAATGATAATAGATGCAATGGTTGTTATAATAAAGTTAGAAACTTTATTGCTTCTACCAAATCTTTTGATAGATTTGATAAACGATGAATCTTTCAAATTTTTTAACCATTGTATAGATATAAAGTTTGTTAGTGTTATATTTGTTGGAAGTTTTATTCTCATTTTTTTCCTTTCTCTTTTTTCTCTATGAATATATAACAGTTGCAATATTTACAACCACAAGGATTCATATTTTCATATGGGTCAAAGTGTCTATGATAAGGATGTCCACATTCACATATTCTATCATCCCCATAATTTATGTTATAATTTCTTTCTTTAATTATTTTCTCTTTAATTATATATGGGTATTCCCGTGTTGTATCTTTTGGTTTTCGTATCATAATATTTGGTTCTTTGTACATCTCAAATCTAGAAGCTTTAAAGAAACTTATTAAACCTTTCAAATCTCTTTTACCATAAGGATTTAGTTCATTATAAATTGTTGCATTTTGTTTATCTATAAGTTTGCATACTTCAATTATCAGTTCTCTTCCTTCTCCTGTTCCTTCATATTTGGGAAGAACTTTAATTCTATGAAAATAAAAAACTTTTCCTGGTATATCTTTAATTGGAATGATCGCTGACAATTCTGCAATTGAACGTTTATCTGTTGCAACGGTAATCATATTATGTGTGCTAATTGAGTGTATTATCATTTCAATTCCTTATTCACATTTAAAACGAAGAGATTCTCTTGTCTGATTTTTTAATATTACAGAAAGAGAATCTCTTCGTTTTTTATTAATTTCCCCATTTGAATACGAACTCTACTTTACCATTCACGGTGACATTGATTCCAAGTTCATTTATTACTTTTGATATGGCAGATTCAATGGCGGTATTTACCTTTTCGTTTGTCTTTTTGATATTTTCGAAATCTTTCAGATTGACAATTTCTGGTTCAACTTTTGGTTCATCTGGTTTAAATTCTACGGATTCAACTTCAATCTGTTTTTCTGGTTTGGTTTGTTCCAGAAAAGGACGGAGAGCTATATGCTTATCCAAAGTTGCTAACCTTTCATCTACCTTTTCTTTATAAAGGAAAGGAAGCAGTTCATCTACTGTACAATCAAGTGCAGCAGTTACAAGTTTAAACATCTTTCCATTTCCTACTTGTCTATCTGTAACAAATTTGCCAAAATCGGTTTTATGGAACATGTATGAGCTTCTGCAGGAATAGTCTGTTTTTAATTTTTCAGGAACTTTTTCTAATACGATATTCATTAATTCGGTTCCAGCTATTTCTCTTCCTGATAATAGTGCACCAATAATTACGCTATCAATTGTTGTTTGTGCCATAATAATTTTCTCCCATTGTTCTTTGTTAATTTCACGTCTGGTGAGTATTCTTCCAGGTTTATTTGACTCCTTATGATCTTTATATTTTATTTTTGTTTTGTGATATGGTTTTACATTATCAGGAGTCAGTTCTTCACCAAGTTCTTTTGCTTCTTCAAGAAAAACATGTTCTTCGAGTGTTACTTTACCTCCAATTAAAATTCCACTAGCACTTGGAGATTTAGGTATCTCACCACCTTTGAATGTTTTGGTCATGATTCGCTCCCAGATGAGTTTGGTCTATTGTTCAGTTTTACACATTTCGCATCCACAATGGTCTACATGCTTTACCATGTCACTTGGGACCATGGCGCATAAAATAGGAAGGTTACATCTTCTACAACCAAGAGTTAATATCCCAGTTTTAAGATCAATGATTGCTTCGAGATCAGCCCATTTTGCTGGATTATAACCTGGTTCCATGTCGTGAATACAGTTTCTACAATGGGCGTATATTATATTCTTTGATTTTTTTAGTTTTATATATCCAGTTTCTTCTAAATCATCTACATCTTCCATTTTTAATATCCTTTCATTTTAATATGATCTCTCTATATGAATGGTAGCGGGGGTGGGATTTGAACCCACGTTCTCTTTCGAGATCTGGCTTATGAGACCAGCGAGTTGGACCGGACTACTCTACCCCGCATTGTTCTGTTGGTAGCTCTGAAGGGATTTGAACCCTTAATCCTAATTGATTTTGAATCAATCGTGTATACCGTTCCACCACAGAGCTATTGATGTTATGCTGATCTTGGTGCTGTTTCTTCTACTGGACAACCTTTAGTAAAGAAGTCATATAATTCAAGACTCATTATCAGCATTTCATCTAATGTATTGACTAATGTAATCACAGGACAGGAAACGTTTTTTAAGAATTTTGTTTTTACAAGTTTTCTGTCTTTAATAGAACGTTTTCTTTCTTCTTCTGATTTTCTTTCATCTGTACAATCATTGTCGATGAGAGCAATCAGGGTTTGTTGCCTTCCATTTTGAATATTTCTAATAACATTTTGAACACTGAATCCAATTTCTCCTAAACTTCCTGAACCAAGAGACTCTTTCAAAATTGGAAATAATATAATCTCTGCATAATTGAGATAATAATTCTCAAGCTCAATTAATCCAGGATGCCAGTTATCTCCAGCATCAGGGTTGAACCAAGCTATTCCCAACTCGTCATACTTTTTAATAAATGGGAGTCTCCATTGACTGTTATCACATGTTCCAAACAATCCAATTGTAGTTTCGGTATGGTTCGGGTTTCGTTCCACATATTGTCTCCTTTGCAGTTAGTGGTTGATAGAAATCTTTTTCTGATTTTCGTTTTATTCTATTGGTGGAATGCTTTGAATTTTAGATGGTTGTTCTAGTTGTTTAGGTAACTTTTCAGTAGTGCTATCATCTATAAATGTGTGAGTCAATTCTATTGAAAATTCACTTTGATTTCCATCTTGATCAGATGCTGTAGCTGCAAAATAATATGTTCCTATACTCAATCCTTTTACTGTGTATTCGCAGCAGTTGGCATCAAATGGATCATAAGTGGTGCATGCTGGAGGTCTTCCAGAAGTATCTGTTTCTGTATTAATAACATGACTATAGTCTCCACTAGCTGTTCCGTAGTAGATGGTATAAAGTTTTAGATCAGGTTCTACATTAGCATCCCAAGCTAGTGTTATTTCTTGATCTTGTGCGAATACAGATGGTATCATTGACAATATTAATACTGATATGATTGAAATTGTTATAAAGAATTTTTTTATCATATTCATAAGCTCCTGTATTACTTAGATTTTGGAAAACGTTTGAACCATTCATCTCTTTCAAGAGAATGAGCTTGGGACATTTGCTTTTTTCCGATTTCAATTTGTTCTTGCATTAATTTAGTATCCCCACTTGCAACATCATTTAATACAGATTTAATAAGTTTAGATTTTGATTTATTAGTTCCAATAAGAGCTCCACAGTCCTCTTGCACTATATGCCATAGTTTTCTGGAAGGATTTTTAAAGAGGATTCCAAAATATCCTTTTCCAATATCAATTCTTTGATATTCTTCAATTTCAGTTTTGATATATGCATATTTTGCGCCAAAACTGAATGGTGTATGAATTTCTGTATAAACTTTCATTTAATATAGTCCTTTCACTTTTGGTAGGGGAACCGGGAGTTGAACCCGGACGCACTTAAGCAGGGATTTTAAATCCCTTGACTGGACCAGTTCGTCTATTCCCCCTTAATATTATTCATCTTTACAGGTTTTCACACTTTATAAATTCTCCTTTCATTTGTTTGGAAGAGGCGGTAGGATTTGAACCTACGAATACAAGAGTCAAAGTCTTGTGTCTTGGACCGCTAGACAACGCCTCTAAATTTATAAATCATCTGGTAATCCAATTCCTGGAAAGTTATAATTACCAGTTTCAATTGCTAATAATTCCATTTGTTTAGCATATTTATAATCTGGATGTTTCTTCTCTTTATCTATACATTCAAGACAGCAATGATCAGTATTAAACATACTCATAGTGGTTATGGTTGTTTCCTTTTGGCATCTTTGGCATTTTCCATCTGACCATGATGATCCCATTTCTTAATTCCTTTCCATTTTAAACAAGATCTAACGTAATATCCATGTAGATTTATATCATACCAACCTCCATCAAATACATAAACCCTATATAGATCCTTTTCTATATCATGTTTAACAAGATCAAAATCTGGAGGAAAATTTAGACCAAAATTGATTGCACCTCTATAATCTTTTTTTGTGTACATGGTGTTTCTTTCATTTGGTACCCCCAGTACGAGTTGAACGCACGTCGAGGCGGTAGAAGCACCTTACTCTATCCGTTGAGCTATGGGGGCAATGATTGGAGACCCTGAGAGGATTTGAACCTCCGACTTTCTGATTCGTAATCAGATGCTCTAAATCCGGACTGAGCTACAGGGTCTTATTTTTCTAAATATTTTAATGCTTGAATAGTCGAATCTGATAATTTTGCTTTCTTTTTAATCTCTTCAATACTCATAAAAATTTGCTGCTTATGTTTTTGGGGTTCAAGATTACGTGGAGTACCTGAATATTTTTCTACTTCAAAAATATGACCAAATACTGTTACATTCTTTCCATGCCTGGTATATTTTTTATTAAATTTTACTACTTCTTTAAATTTTATTAATTTGATTCCACACTCTTCCAAAATCTCTTTTTTCAAACCTTGAATTACAGTTTCATCTGATTTGACTTTGCCTACTGGTATTGTCCAAAATTTTAACTTAACATGTTCCTGCATAAGAATTCTTTTATTCTTATCATAAATAATTGCAGAAACTCCATGATGACTGGATAAGTCTTCTTCATTGTAATTGTATTTTTCAGATTGTAAAAATTTAAGATAATTAGATATCATATTATAGTTACCTCTGTAACCTTTTAACAATGGAGCCACCGGTAGGATTCGAACCTACGAGGATCAAGGATCTCTGGATTACAAATCCAGCGCTATCGTCCACTAAGCGACGGTGGCATCTAAAATTGGTTATCAAATTTTTTGTTTTTTATATCTTTTTTGATTTGATGTATTAATACTTTACAAATTGCAAATTTTCTTCCTGGATTCCAAGTTGTTATTTCATCAAGTTTCTTTATTGATTCTTCTTCATCATATGGAGCTTCTATCTCAATCTCTTGCCATAATTCAATATTATTGTTTGTAAAGGTTCTAAATATTCCCTGGTTGATAAAATTACCACATCTTAATATTCTTCCTTCTTCAGGAGGAACTAAATATCTTCCGCTGCTATCTAATTTTTTACGAGCGTTGGATAGATAGACATGTTTACTGATATATGCTTTCATCTTGTCATCTTTTCGCATAGTAATTTTTTTACCTTTCGTTGTAATATTTAAATTTGAGACAAAAGATATACATAACCATTTTTATATGAGAATGGTGCCCAAGGGGAGAGTCGAACTCCCACGCAATTTAATGCACAGGGCCTAAACCTGTTGACTATGCCAATTCGTCTACTCGGGCAAAGATGGTCGGAACGAGAGGATTCGAACCTCCGACTTCGTGGACCCAAACCACGCGCTCTAATACCAGACTGAGCTACGTTCCGATATATATTTATAATATGTTCTTAAAAAAATTAAAATAATATTAAGAAACGAACTAAATTAAAATGCGCACGATGAAGACGGATTATTGCTAGAACGACGAGGAGCGCAACCTTTAATCGTTCTATGTCAACATCGTGCGCAAGCTTTAATTGCATGGAACACCAGGATCAGGAGGAGATGCCATCTTTGGTGGTTTGCTCAGGACCATCCTAAATAGCGCCCTGCCCAGTGCCCCATGCAAACTGAATTTATATTTTGTTCTTTAAATAGATAAATCCTCTCCGTTGCGAAGACGTATTATTAACTCCTCAGTGCCAAGTTTATAATACTTTTTAGCAATTGGTTGTTTAGCAAGATACATAAAGTTTTGACAGCTTCGAATACTAATAGAGAAATTTTTCTTTATAAACGGTAACCACTCTCCATGCTCTACAGTTGATTTAATGATGTCTAACGATTTTCCTATCTTGATGGAATCTTTAACTGCTGTTATTCGAGCTCCATCTATACACTTTTGAAGAGTTTTTAACATGGCGTGTTTCTCCTTAAATTCTTATTATTTATTCTTAAAAAAATGAATAAAAACCTCCTTCTCAATTATTAATATATATAGATCAGATTTTTAAATTTGAGAAAAAATAATTAAGATAATTTTATTTGATATGGTAACAAATAATAAAATGATTGAAAGGAGACATTTATGAATCATGTAATTGTGGCACCACATCCTGATGATGAAATTATTGGATGTTATGAGGTATTGAAAAGAGAGGAAACTATTATAATTATTTATTCTCCAGATGTAAATGCAAATCGTAGAAAGGAAGCAATGAGGTTAAAAGAATATATAGATGGAATTAAGGTTCAAATGTTTCAAAGTAGTATTCCTATGGCAATGATTAATAAAAATCATAAGTTTTATTTTCCTGATCCAATCTATGAGACTCATCCAAAACATAGAGAATTGGGTATGACTGGAGAATTATATGCTAGATCAGGAATTGATGTAACTTTTTATAGCACTATAATGAATGCTCCATATATTCACGAGTCATTGGAACCAACTAGAAAGGAATATATATTAAATGAAGTTTATGCAAGTCAACGTGATATGTGGAAATATGAGAAGAAGTATGTTCTCTTTGAAGGTTATTGCAAATGGGTGTTTTAAGGAGGCAATATGAGTAAAGGACCATCAGGAATAAAAGATGAAGATATAAAATATAGGAAATATTATAATTTGAAATTAGGTATGAAAGATTGGTGTATATATGATGTTGTTTGTGAAATGTATAATAATATTGGAGAAAATTATTGCTGGGCGTGTAAATATAGAAGACCATTAGATATTCCTAAACTTTTAAAAAGGAGCAGAAAGGAGAAAGAATAATGAATAAGAGAATTATTTTTGTGCCTCAATATCCAACTCCTATGAGATATCAGGAATGGTGGTACTCAAAGTTTCCTCTAGAATTTAGAAACGCAGGATTTGAAGTTTATATTCTGGGAGAAAAAGCAGCTAAATATAACATTAAAGGTGTTGAGACAAAAGGAATGTTTTCTCCAATCGAGGCAGCTATTAGATTTGAATCTGAACAGATAAAAGAATATATGGCAATGGATTTAAAAGTTGATGATATTTTATTTGTCGCAGATATAAGTTTTCCAGGTTTCTTCTGTAATGTTCTATATCATAAGAAACCAAAGAAATCGTTTGCTTATTGTCATGCAACAAGTATTAATAAATTTGATTATTTTGAAAGTGTGAGTGATAGTAAATTTTTAGTTGAGACAGCGCATTCAAGAATGTTTGATGAAATTTTCATTGGTTCAAATTATCATCAGAAAAAGTTAAAATGGGCAAATACAGTGGTTGTTAGATTACCTTTTCCTCCTTTCAAAGATATATCAAATTTAGTTTCTGAAAAAACGATTGGTATTGCTTCAGCATCAAGACCAACAAGACAGAAAGTTGATGCAGAATTGGAGAAGGGTATTGACATTGTTAGAAGAACTCGAGATAAAGAAAAAAATACTTGGGAAAATTATTATAAATTTTTGAGTATGAGTAAGATTCTTTTAATATCAGCGCATGAGGATACATTTGGTTATCAAATCGTGGATGCTGTTATGAACAATTGTATTCCACTAGCTCCTAATAGATGTGCTTATCCAGAGATTCTTCCAAGACAATACATTTATAATGATAAAGAAGACCTTATTGATAAAATTGAAGCAGTTGATAGAGGTAGATTAAGAGTTCCATCTCTTATATGTGAAGGGGAAATGAAGATGTTTTACGAGAATATAATACATAGAATGATGTAGAGAAAGGAGGTTCAAATGGCAAATATTGATTTTTCTAATAATATACCAGTTGATTATTCAGGCATTGATTCAGAATTAAAAGGTGATTGTCAGATGTGTAATGTTGTTGATAGAAATCTTAAAAATACTGTTTGTATAGATTGTCCTTTTTGTTTTAGCAGTATTTATGATAGTAAAATAAATGAAAGAAGGATAAGGGTTTATCCTAGTTCAAAGGTGTTTAGTAAATATGGATTGATCAATTTACCATCAATGGGAAAGCATACACTGTATTATTTTCAAGCTCGTCCAGAATTAAATTATAAATTTCCTGTTATACCGAATAAAGATCTATTCGGAAATGTTAAGGCAGTTTATGGTCCAAGTGGCAAGTTATTGTATGGAAAAGAGTTTATTTGGCATATACATCATTGGAATGGAAATTATTGGGATGATAATGAATGGAATTTGTTATTATGTCTTAATACAGAACATAATTACTTTGAAGCTAAAGAGAGAACTTACAAGAATAGAGCGGAACATATTATTCTTTTCTAAAAGGAGAAATAATGCCATTTAAAACGTATTTCAATTGGTTATTTGATGGAAATATAAATAGTAAAATTCCAGCACCAAGAACGACTGAAGATGGAAAAGTTATTGTTCCAAATATATTAAAGTATAATAGTCCAATAACAAATAGATATGTTATCAGTGTATTTTTAAGAAATCTTTCATTAAATAAATATTTAGATCAATACTTTAATAATATAAATATTTATTCAATTCCAAGGGAAGAGCTTTTATATTTTATTAAGAAATGTGTATTGGAGTTTAGAGTTGGTAAATATGATACAACTTATTATAAAAGAAAGTATAATGATAAACTTTATAATGTTATTGAAAAAAGATATCCACAGTTAAAATCTTTTGAAGTGGACTTTCTGTGTGATATAATAAATAAGTCTGATAAAAGAGATACTTTTTATAATTCTTTAGGACTTGAGAATATTAAAAAGCAAAAAATAAAATCTACAAAAAAAATAGTAGTTAAAAAATCATTGAAAGATTTTATAGCTGAAAACTTCTCTATCATGGAAGTGTAGAAAAGTTTTCAGCTATTTGGAAATGTTATGTTGTAGGGTTGGTTTCGTCTGTGGAATTGAGATCTTTTTGACTGTCTAATAGGAGGTTAATTTTTAGTGCTAGCTCTTGATTTAAGACTGGATTATCTGGAATTGGTTCTTTTTGTTTTTTCTTGGGGGTTTGGGTTTTAATTATATAACCTAATGAATCACATGAATCACAAGGAGTAGTAGATTTTAAAGAATAATCTAAAACTAAAATTTTTGCAATTGTTGTTCCCTTGCATGTTCTACAAGATACTTTTATTTTATTAATATTAAGGGGATGAGATTCTGGATTTTTTTCATTTAGTTTGAGAAGAGTCCCATATTCTTCAGTTTTTATATACTCTTTAGTTGATTCTAAACATTTATCACATATTGAATCTGTTCCTCCACCTTTTTTATATCTAACGATAACTCTACCAGTTCCATCACATTTTGGGCAAGGTAACCAGACTATTCCATGTTTACATTTATTACAAGTTACATCTTTTGTAATACGATTGAAAAGTAGAAGTTCACCTGCACCTTTACATTTTTGACAAGTATTTGAAAATGGTTTTTTCCATTTTTCAAATTGTCCTGTGGTATGAATTTGGGTTAGAAGGTTTGTTTCAATTAATAAATTTCTTGCATTTTTTAAATCAATTAATTTTTGTTGTTCCTCCTCATCAACATATTTTACTAGAAAGGATTTTAAAATATGTACAGTATCTTCAATGAGGTTATCTTGAACTCCAATTATTGTTTTAGCTTGCAACCATTTAATATGAAAATCTTCTGGTACATTGGTATCAAGAGCCAATTTTTTAATTCGATCTAACTGCTTATAATATTTTATAGAATTTGGGTCAATTTCAGAATTGTTCCCGGAGCTAACTTGCTGTACTATTTTGGTCATCCACATCTCCTATATCATTTCGATACTCTTGTTAATTTTTGTTTCCGCCATAGTCAGTTATTTAGTTTTTTATCCACATTGACCTCCTTTTGTTGAAAGTTAATTTAAAAAAAAATAAACCAAATTCAATATTCACTTATTAATATATATAGATACTTTTGTTTAAATGGGAAAATAATTTTTGTTTGCGTAACAAAAATAAAATGATGAAATGGAGGATTTAAATGATTTCAATTAAAGATTCTTTTGCTGATTGCTCAACTTGTCAATTATTAGATGCTCCTTCTTGTATTCTAGAAACAAATTCAAAAGTTGATCTTACACAGGTTGAAATTGTATTTGTAGCAGAGAATCCTGGTAAGAATGAGGTTGCCAAAAAACCAGAACCAGCACCGTTGGTTGGTAAGTCAGGCAGAATGTTTAGAAAATATTTTGCAAAATATGAATTAAATAAAGTAAAATATCTTCTAACAAATACAGTTTTATGTCAGACAATAAATCCAGATAAAACAACTGGCAATCCAGAACCAGATGTTATTGAAAGATGTAAAATGAATTGTATGGAAATTATTAGACAATGTAAACCAAAGTTGATTGTTTTGATGGGTGCAACTCCTATGAGTGCATTTGGCATTGCTAAATCGGGTATAACTAATCTTCATGGTAAAACGTTTGAATGGGAAGGATTTAAAGTTTTTTTAACAATCCATCCTTCTTTTGCTAATAGAAATTTAAAGGTATGGGAACCAAAATTTGAAGAAGATATGTTAAAAATTTCAGATTTGTTAAATGGCGTTGTTTCAGACGTATCATTTAAAGTTAATGAGAAGAAAATTGGAGAAGGCATATACAGATATAAGATTCCAGAGAAGTTTTATACAGACGATTACAGACTCATTGATGTTCAATTTATTAGTAAAAAGCAAGAGGTTCTTTATATTTTTAGAGATAGAAATAATAAAAAAATTTATCATACAGAAAGTGATGAATATATTTGTTATCAGATAAAAGATGGAGTTGAAGCAAGAAAGATTATTCCTTATGAAGATCTTAAACAAATTTCTTTATCATATAGAGATAGAAATCAATTAGATCCAGATATAACGTATGAAGGGGATATTAGAATAACAACTAAACATGCTATGGATTATTATCATTTTAACAAAGGGGATGCTCCAAAGGTAGAATCTAATGTTATGTTTTTTGATATTGAAATTGATACTGGAAAAGAAAAGATCTTTCCAAGTCCAATAGAAGCAGAGTTTTCAATAAATATGTTTACATCAATTTATAATGGTGTTACAACCACTTATGTTCTTGATAATAAAACTGAACCAATAGAAAAAGTTGATGGTGTTGTTTATAAGATTTTTGATATAAAAGATGAAAATAAGATGTTGCGTACATTTATGAAAGATTTTAGAGATACTGATCCTGATTTTATTTCTGGATGGAATTTAATTAGTTTTGATATGCAATACATTTTTAATAGAATTAGAAATTTAAAAATACCTGATACTTTAATGACAAAATTTGGGGAATTTTTTGTTGATGGTGCAAGATGGATTTGTTTAATTCCTGGATGTGTTGCTATTGATCAAGATTTTTTATATAGAACATTTACATTTACAAAAATGGAAAATTATAAACTTGGATTTATTGCAGAGAGTGAGCTGGGGCGTACAAAAATTCAATTGCCGTTGTCCTTCAATGAGATGTATTGGCAGAAGTTAAATATGACGATTAAGTATAATATTCGAGATACAGAATTGTTAAAAGAATTAGATGATAAATTAGGTCATATTAATTTGTTAAATGAATTGAGAATTATTTGTAATACAAGTTTTGATTCTGTCACATCTATGGGGCAGATTGATTCATTGATGGTTTCATATTTAAGAAGTAAGGGAATAGCTTCTAAAAATTCTGATCCACACATTTCAAAAGAAAGTTATCCTGGAGCTTATGTCTATGAACCAATACCTGGACTTTATAGTTGGATAACAGATTTTGATTTTAAGTCTCTGTATCCAAGTTTAATGATTACTTATAATATTGGTATTAATAGTTTTGTAATGAAAACAACCAATCCGCATCTTGGATATGATATTGCATATAATCCAGAAAAGTTGCCAGATAAAATAAGTGTAGTTGTTGATCCTCTATATAAGAAAGAACTTGTAGAAATTGATAAAAATGGGTTATTGAAATTGATAAAAGAAAAAGAGTTAGTTTATACAGTTAATGGATGCTTTTTTAACTCGCATAAGAAAAAGTTTTCTGTGTTTGGAGAAGTAGTCGAGATGTTAATGTCATCTCGTGATACATATAAAAGTCAGATGTTTGATGCTATTGAAAAGAAAGATAAGAATGCAGAAAAATTCTTTTATACAAGACAACTTGTTTATAAGGTTTTAGCAAATACTTTATATGGGGTTGTTGCAAACAAGTCATTTAGATTTTATGATCTATCACTAGCATCAGCAATCACATTGACTGGTCAAGAAGCATTGAAAACTTCAATTATTGAAGGCGATGCTTTAATGAGAAGTATGGCAACAGGAATAGAGTATATAAAACCAAAGACTTTAACAAAAGAAGAAATGTTTGCAGATCCAAAGGCAGAACCAGAGTTATATACATTACCTGACAGATCAAACGATTTCATTATAACTGGAGATACAGATTCAATTTTTTGTAAGTTTGAAAATTTTGTGGAAGAGAAAACGATTGATAATATTCGTAAATGGTGTGATAAAATAGAAGATTTTTTAAATAATGATAAAATTGCTGAAGTTGTAAAGAGATATAATGTTAATTTAGAGTATAACAGATTGAAATTAAAAAATGAGTTAATTATTTCAAGAGGATTATTTCTTGCTAAAAAACGATATGCAATTCATGTTGTAAATAATGAAGGGAAGGAAGTTGATAAAACTAATTTTATGGGAGTTGAAATTAAAAGATCTGATTATCCAAGTAAATCAAAAGAATTTTTAATAGAGTTATCTGAACTTTTATTAAAGTCAAAATCTGAAAAGATGTCACCTCCTAAAATTATGGATTTTATTAATAGAAGCAAAAGAGATTTTGTAGAAATGATAAGAAATGGGGATAAGAAAATTGGTAGACCTGTATCATGGGGTAAAAAATTAGAGGATTATAAAATGGTTCCACAGGGAGTAAGAAGTATGCAGGCATGGAATAGTATAATGTATGATATTCATCGCACAGGTGCAAAGGGTTATTTATACTGGGTGAAAGGAATAGATATTGATAAAGCGCCAAAAGATGTTTTAGAAAAGTATCATAAATTTATATCTGGAGGTAAAAAATTGGAAGTAATAGCAATTCCAGATGAAGAAGAAAAATTACCACATTATTTTATTCCAGATGTTCAGTCAACATTAAAATTTACATTTGAAGATAGACATGCATTATTCTTAAAACCATTATTCAAAGCAATAGAAGAAAAGAAAAATGAGGTTATTTTATTTTAAATTTAGAACAAATAAACATGAAGGAGAATATAATATGGAAGGTGAAGTTAGATTAATTGAAAATTTTGTAAGTTGGCAAGGTGAAGGACCAGATTCAGGGAAAACAATGATTATACTTAGATTTAAAACGTGTAATCTTAAATGTCCCTGGTGTGATACATCTGTCAAAATGAGAATTTCTGCTGAAGCTCCACATAAATTAAAAGATATTCAAAATACAATATTTGAAAGAAATGCTGGAATTTTAGTAACAGGAGGGGAACCAACAGTAGAAAGACATTTTAATGAAACCGTTTCTCTCTTAAACGAATTAGAATACCCCATAGCAAATGTTGAATCAAATGGATATCATCTAAAAGAATTATTATCTGAAGTTGACTATTCAAAGAAAATAAAATTTATGTTCTCGCCTAAAATCTTCTGTTCTGAAGACATTGATAAATCATTAAAAACTCTTGAAGAAATTAAAGCATATAATACAGTTTACGTTAAAGTGGTTTATGATGGAAGTGATCTTATTTATAAATTTTTGGAAATTTTAAGTAAAGAAGAACAACTTATATGGGATCAAAAAATTTGGTTGATGCCAGAAGGAACAAATAGAGTAGATTTAATTAAGAATTCTGAAAAGACATTTGATTTATGTGAAAAATTTAAGTTTAGTTTTTCATCAAGGAGTCATATTATATTTGGTTTTGTTTAATGAAAGGCGGTGATTAAAATTCAATCATTTAATAGAAGCAGGCACTTTTATCCAGATGAACATTCAGGTATTTGTGTTGTTAGACATGAAGATGAATCTTTTGATGATTTTATAAAAAGATTTAGAAAAAAGTATACTAGAAGTGGAATATCTAGAGAGTTAAAACAAAGAATGCAGTTTGAAAAACCTAGTAATAAGAAGCGTAGAAAAAAGGCACAATCAATTCGGTTGAGGTTAAAAGAACAAGAAAAAGCGGAACAGTTTCATAAACAAGGTCGTATTGATAGATTAAAAAGTAATAGAAAAAAAATGAAAGGGAGATATTCTGATGATTAAAGCTGTTGGTGATAAAATAGTTGTTGAAGAATTGAAAAGAACTAAAACAGAAGGTGGAATTATTTTACCAGATAGTTCAAGCGATCCTCAAGGATATGGAAAAGTTTTATCTTTTGGTGAGGATGTAGAGAATTTAAATGTAGGTGATGTTATTGTTTTCCACAATCGTGGTGGCCAAGCATCTTTAATAGGAAAACTTCTTTTAAGAATACTAAAATATGAAGAAATTTATGGAATTCTAGAACATGAGGAGACAAAAAAATCTTTAGTACATCTTGAAATTGGTGCAATTAGTAATGAAGGAACAATACAAATAAAAAGTCCTTCTGGAATAATTCACTAATTTTGAAGGGAAGGTTAAAATGTTAAACATGCAGTACATTAAGGCAAGAGATTTGAGCGACGCATGGTTTCAAACTCTATTTAAAATACTTGAAGAAGGTACAGTATTTAAAATTGATCGTGGTTCTTATGAAGGTCAAAAAAGACTAGAGTTTGACTGGATTACAGTTTATATTAAAAGACCTGGTGATAGACCGTTAACACCTCAAATAGAATCCCATCACAATTTACCAAATCCAGTTGCAGATGATTATTTAGATGATTATCTTTTGTATTTAATGACTGGTGAATTAAAAATGGGCGAATCATATACATATGGACAGAGGTTGACTAAATATCCAATTGATTATCCTATATATGCATATAGTTCACCACAATGGAAAGATATTTTAATTCAAGATATGGAAGAAATGAGAGATAAGAAAATTATTATGTATGAGGACAATATATTTTATTTAAACCAGATTGAGTTGCTTATTCAAACCTATAAAAAGTATGGACATAGAAATAATCAGATGGTTTTTCAAGTGGCGCATCCAACTGATATGTTACTTCAAGATCCCCCTTGCTTGAGACAGATTGACACAAGGATTCAAGATGGAAAGTTACATTTTTATCCTTACTTTAGAAGTTGGGACTTGTGGGGTGGTTTTCCTGCCAATCTTGGTGGAATTCAATTATTGAAGGAGTATGTGGCGGGAGAAATTGGAGTTGAAGATGGTGAGATAATTGCTACAAGTAAGGGTCTTCATATTTATGATTATTCATTTGATCTTGCAAAGTGTTTAAGAATGCGAGATGATGTAAAATTGAAGGGAGAGTAAATGTCAACTGTTATTGGTATTGTGAATAGTGGAAAAGTCTTGATTGGAGCAGATAGTTATGCTACTAATTCGGATGGTGAAAAGAGACGAATAAAATGTAAAAAGATATTTATTAACGGACCTTATTTGATTGGTTACATTGGTAGTATTAGATCTGGGCAGGTACTTAAACCAGAATACTTTAAACCCCCCAAAAATATTTTTGACTTTCCTGATAAGATGATTGAACAGTTTGAGAAGAATGGATGCTTAGGTAGAAATTCCGAAACTGGAATTTATTTAATGGAGTCAAATTTTTTAATAGGGACCTCAAATGGAAAACTATTTGAAATTTTAGTAGATTTTCAAATGAGTGAGATTAAAGATTATACATGTATTGGTTCAGGAAGTTCATATGCGTTTGGATCCTTATATACAACAGAAGCATGGAAGGATTCTAAAAAAAGAATATTAACTGCTTTAGAAGCATCAGGTACTTATGATATGTCAACTGGTCCGCCATATATCATTGAAGAAATTTTAAAGTGAGTCTTCTACAAGTGAATTAAGAACAAAGAATAAATGATGAGGATAGGAGAATGTTGATATGGTAAAAAGTGGTTATATTTTAGCTGGATTTGAAACATTAGCAACAATTGTTGACAATTTTTTTCTTGGGAAAAGAGGGAGATTTGAAAATAATTTTACGAGAGAACAAATCTCCCATTTTCTTGCAAATATTGGTGCAGGATTTTTACATTCATATGGTCAAGATTTTCCAGGAAAGAAAAAGTATGATAAATATAATCAAAAAGAATATGATCTATTTAAAAAATGTAGAGAAATGAGAATTTTCGATGGTTGTAATTTAATAGCAGATAGTGGAGGTTTTCAAATTTCAATTGGAAAACTAACACGTATAGAATCAGACTTATTATTTGAAATGTACTATAAATGGTTAGAGGATAGTTATAAGGTTTATGATAAAGCATTTATACTTGATATCCCTCCTGGACCTGGTTGTGAAATATTCAAAGACTTTAAAGATGTTTATGATATTAATTTAAAATCATATGAAATTGCTAGAGATCTGCCAGATCATGTAAGAGAAAAAATTATTTATATTCATCATTTTAGAACTCCTAGATTATGGAAAATATATACTAAATTGATGAGAGATCATGAGTTCTTTCCGAGTTTTAATTATCATGGCACTGGTGGTATCGTTGCTAATATGTCTGGTGATATGTCAATTCCTTGTATCATTTATGTATTACCTCTTATACCGTTACTCAATGAGTGTATAAAATATGGAAGAAATTATTTAAATTTTCATATATTGGGTGGAGCAAATTTTAGAGATATATTATTTTATGAGTTATTTAGAATAACTACAAAAAAGGTTCATAACATTGATTTAAATATAACATATGATTCATCTGGAATTTATAAGCAGGTTATGCACGCAAGATTTGTTCATGTTGCAGATAAGCATAATCACATTAGAAAAATGAGTATTAAATCTGATAATTTAGATAAGAGATTTGATACCATTTTAAATAATGGATCATATACAGGTTTTAGAGTTGAAGAGATGTTTGAAAAGGTCTTAAATGAATGTGCGAGAAAATACGGATTTAAAGAGATTTCAACTGATGGAGTTTATGATAGTACAACAAAGACATTTCATGAAGATGTAAAAGTTTATTCAATTCTTTATACCTTGGGTATTTATGCGCACTTACAGGAAGGAATGAGACAGTTTGCTAATGAATCATATCCTGTTTATGAATCTGGCGAAGTAGAAGCGTTTAATGAGATGTGTCTTATGACTACAAGGATTCTAAATCAAGGAAAGTTAACAAAAAAACAAAAGATTAAGTCACACAGTATATCTAAATCTCTTGATATGTTGAGGGATCTTGATGAAGAATATTGTGAGTATATTGTCAACAAGTGTTTATCAAAGGATGAGTTTATGGAATTAGAAAAACCTGAATTGACATTCAAATTTTAAGGAGGTAACTTTTGTGCTAACAGAATCTTTTGTAAATAGCTGTTTATCCTTACTATTAAATAAACAGTCAAAGATTAAAAGATCGCCTGGTTTATATAGAGATATTTTAGAGATTATTGATTTTTATGAAACCAAACATTCATTCGAGATACCAATAGAAGTTAAAGGTAAATTAAGTTGTCTAAAAAAAGCTTCTAATATGCTATTGGAGGGAAGACAAATTGATTCAGTTTATGATAGTCTTGTGAGTGGAAAGTTTAAACAATATTCAGATTTTTTATATCGTGTTATTACAGAAGATATGAAGGATGATGTTTTTCAAGATTATTTAAAGCAGGTTCGTATTCGTAAAAAAATAAAATCATTATTTGAAAATTATGATGATCTAGATGAAATTCTAAATACAATAAAAACGGGATCATTTGAAGCTATTGATGATCTGGTTAGTAAATATGAGTTAACAATAAAAGGTCTGTTTTCAAATATGATGGAGTCAAATAGACAAATTACAATTGAGGCAGCAGCTTCTTTAGATATAGGAAAAGATGATTTTAGTCATGTTATTGAAATGATCAAGAAAAAATATGAAAAACATAGTACAGTATCAACAGGGTTTGACATAATTGATGGTTTTGTAATGAATGGAGGTTATGAACCTTCAAGACTTTATATTTATGGTGGGGGTTCAGGTTCAGGTAAATCAACAATGTTAACTAATACGATTTTTAAATCAATAATCAAACCGATAAATTATATGGAATTTCCTGACTTTGTACCACCACCAGCTGGAGAGATTACTAGAGTTTACGTTTATGTAACTATGGAAAATACAATTGAAGAATCCCTTATGAGAATCTATCAGGGGTTGTTTAATAAAAGTTTACGAGATATGCTCTATGACATTTCACATGGTGTTGATATTAAAGCTAGAATTAATAATATTTTATTACAAAATAACTCAACAATTGTAATGAAATATTTTCCAGCATTATCCATCAGTACAATTGATTTAATGGGTGTGCTTGATGATGTAATAAATATTTATGGAAAAGAATCTATTAGTGGTTTATATGTTGATTATTTAGATTTGTTAAAAACAGATAATAAATATGATCTATACAGAATTGAGTTGGGTCATATAGCATTATCTTTGAAAACAATAGGAGTTGAATATAATATCCCTGTTGTAACAGGATCTCAATTGGGTAGAGCAGCATATAGAATAAAAGATTCTGGCGAGTTGAATCTTGATCAAATGTCTGAATCAATTAAGAAAGTAGAACATGCAGATTGTATTATATTACTAGCAAGAGATATGACTGATGATAAAAAAATACATGGAAAAGTGGGAAAAAATAGATCGGGTCGTAGTAATTTAGGAATTGAATATATAGCAAATTTTGAACATTTTTTGTTTGTGTCAGCAAGTTTAAGTTCAAACCCTGAAAAATCATCATCATTTTCTTCTAATAAAGATTCGTGTAATGCTATCTCGTCATTTTCAGGTTTTGGTGATATGAAATTTTAAGAAACGAACTGGATGTAGTTTCTTATAAATATTAGAACATATTATAAATTGGATTTGGTAAGGTATTTATACCTTAATATTACTATGGAGGAATAGAAAGATGAGCAAAAAAGTTGTATCATATCAACAGTTATTAAAAGAAGCTATTAGTGAATTTGATACGTCAAATAATGTAGATGTCAAAGGTCCGATGTTGGACCCGATTTTGTCGTATGAAGGCGATGGCGAACTACCCACTTATAAGGATGCTGCAAGTGTTCTCGAAAGGTATTACTTCAATGAGAAGCGAGAGAAAGGTGTGGAAGTTTCCGAGTCTGATTATGAAAATGATAAGGGTGTAAAATCAAAAGCTGGTTCCGAACATACAGAAGGACCGGGTGGAGAGGAACAAGCAGGAACAAGTGATGCTGCTACAATTCCAGCTTCCAAAGATGAAAAAGGTAAAGACATTGCTAAAGAAGGGATGGTTAGTGAGAAAGAATGGGATGACGATGATGTTCCCAAGAAGAAAAAGTACACTGACGAATCAGCAGATGTAGATTTGTCAGAAGAAGTAGAAAATGCAGTTATTGAAAAATTAATTTCAGAAATGGAAGAAGATGAAGATGAAGATGAAGACGAAGGAGATGAAGAAGAAGCAGTAGAAGAAAGCGATGGAAATGTATCTAGTGATTTCAAAGGTGTTCCAGATGCTCCACAAGAAAAGAAAGCAAAAGGTCCTGAGGAAGATACCAAAGGTGTTGGCGGAGAAGATCAAGCTGGAACAGGATCATCTGATGGTCAAGTTCCTGATAGAAAAGATCGTCACGATCAAATGGTAAAACCAAAAAATTATAATGAAGATAAACTAATTGAAAAATTGATGCAAGAAATAGAAGATACAGATGAAGAAGGTGGAGAAGAAGGTGGAGAAGAAGGTGGAGAAGAAGAAGAAAAAGATCTAGATGTAGATAAAAAAGTTGAAGAAGCTGCAGGATTTCCTGGTGGACCAGATGCAGAAGATTCAGATCAAGACGATCTAGAAGAAGCTTTTAAACTTTTTAAAGAAGAAATTGAGGAAGAAGAAGAAGACGAGGATGAAGAAGAAGACGAGGATGAAGATAAATAAAGTCGACTAAATATTTTAGATGTTTTGAGGGTTGAGAAAATAGAAATTCTCAACCCTCATATGAAAGGAGTGAAATGCATTACATATTAGAGGTTAAAACTCCGAATAAGCTTTTGACACATAAGGGCAGACCAATAAGAACTCCTGCCAAGTTCACATTAACAAAAGAAGAGGTTAAATTGTTTAAGGTGATGCTTCGTCAGGTAGGTGCTGAAGAATATTCAATTAGGTCTAAAGATGAGGTCGATAAAGAATTTAATTTATATAAAAAGTTCGTTCCTGTAACGGAAGTTGAAGAAGTTGTTATTGAAGAAATATTTGATGATGAAAATGAAACTAGAAGTATTCTTGATCAATTAGTGATGGATTCAAAAAAGGAAAAGGAATGAAAAGAATAACTATAAATACGAAAGATGGTCCGATTGAATTATTAGATGATAATGATGAACAAACTACAGAAGAAACAATTAAATTCTTACTAGATATGATGCGAGGAACTACAGTAGCAGTTGTAAAAACTTCACACACTTCAGTTTTAGTTAGACCTAGTTATATATCTGGCATCGTTGTTGAAAAAGATGTCGAATATCCTACCAAAGAAGTCACTCCTATAAAGCAACCTGAAATTAATGATGAAAAAGTAGAACAAACTATTGAAACTTTTACAGAGGATATAGTTACAGATATGGAGTAGTGAAATGACGTCTACATCTGAATATTTAATTATTTCATTGGTTGCTATAATTTTAATCTTAATGTTTATAGTAACTATTATAGTTATAGTAAGAAAACAAGAGATTCAAAAAAAACAAAATATACTCGATCATTTTGATAGCTATGTAGCTATATTACAGTATCATATGGAAAGAGCATATGAGATTATACATAAGGATCAAATTTTAATTTACTCACTTGAAGCAACAGGGATTCCAAATGATAAATTTGATGAAGCGTCTTCATCATATGGAAGATTAGTAATTAAAATGATGGGTCCAATGATATATGATGAGTTGAAATATTTATATGGTGGGGATGACGCTTTGACTTTTAATATAATTGAATATTTTAATATAAAATATGAAACAGATGAGATTAGATCAACAGCGTTAGATAATTTAACTATGGGTGAGGAAGAGAACAAATGAGTTTAGATCCTATTACTCAAGAAATACTAAACGAGGCAAAACGTACTAGTCGTGCTGTTGTTACTCGTCAGACAAAAATTAAGAAAGCAACAGGACAACTTGCTAGCGTTGAAGCTCGTAAAAAAAATGATCCTCTATATGCGAGAATGGTAAAATATCGTGAAATGTATTATAAATATCGAGCAATGATTCATAAAAAATACTCTCCGAGAGTTAGGAGTAAAGCAAGAAGATAAGGAGTTATGAATGGCTAAAATTGAAGATCTTTATGCGCAATTAAAATCAACTCTCGTTGGCACTCGAACACAAAAAGTAGATGCAAAGTTAGATCAAGCAACTAAAGACATCATTAAATATAAAGCTAATAGTGGAAGACTTGGATATATAAATCTTGTAAAGAGTGTGATATCTAAATCAACTGGTAGCATGTTAATATCTCCACAGTCAGGAGGTATATTTGCACAGGCATCATCAGGACCAACAGCTTTTGGACAAGGAGCTAGATTAAATAGATATAAAACATATGAAGCTCTTGTTTCACATATTAGTTATAATCATAGAGCATTGAATGTTTTAGTTGATAATATATTGTCTCCGGATGATATTACAAAAATAAGTCTTGAAATTAAACCTAAAACATTTTTAGAAGATGAGTTACCAAATGAGTCAAGAGTTAAAAGAGTTAAAACTATTATTAAACAAATTAAGTTAGAAGAACGACTTGATATAATTGTTAAAAATACTCTTACATTTGGTGATTTCTTTTGTGAAATTGCAAGTGCAAAAACTGCATTAACAAGTAAAACAATATTAGCAGAATCTAAAACATATTTAAGTCAAGTAGAGGAATCAATTCAATCTGGAGATATTGACAGAATAAGTTTTGTCCATAAAAAAGTAAATGGAAAAGCAGATTCTTTTAAATTTGAAGTAGATATTGATTATAGAGCATTTAATGAAGTAATGGAAAGAACTACTCCGGAACCAGCAGATAAAATTGATGCAAACAGAACTAAAAAATTAGAAAGGAAAATAAAAAATTTAAATCTTGTTTTTCACAAACCTAGTTTGGTTGTAAAATTACAGAGTTCATTATTTCCAATATGCTTTGGATATTTAGTTTTTCCAAATATTACATCATTTGGTATTATTGGACCAGCTCTTGAAGACGATATGGTCAATCAAATATGTAAATCTATTATACAGAGTGTTGAAAAGAAAATTCCACAGATGAAGGAATTTAAAAATAATAGAGAACTAGTAGATATTATTAAAGCAATGGTTCGAGGATCTGATATTAATGAAGCAATGCAAATTAGATATGTTCCGCCCGATAAAGTAGTTCATTTTAGAATTCCATCAACGAGATTCCATCCATACGGAGAATCAATTTTTGATGGGGTTCAATATGCAGGAAAGGTTTTGATCGCTCTTGAAACTGCTTTAGCTGTTCAGAGACTTTCTAGATCAACAGAAAAAAGAAAGATTGCTGTTGAAATTGGTCTGCCAAGAGATGCTAGAAATGTAATTGAAGCTATGAAAGAAGAGTTTAGAAAACGTAAAGTAAGTCTTGATAGCTTTGGAACCGTGGATACAATTCCAAGTATGATCACTACGTTTGAAGATGTTTATATTCCACAAAAAGATGGAAAACCTTTTGTTGATATTTCTACATTCAATGAGGGAAATGTGGATGTTAGAAGCAAGGTTGATGAATTAAAATTTATGAGAGACCAAATGGTTGCTAGTTTGGGTGTTCCTCCAAGTTTTATTGGTATAGAAGAGAACCTTTCAAACAAAGCAGCATTAAGCGAAGAAAATATTCTTTTTGCTAGAACTGTTATTGGTCATCAAAAGTATTTGACACATCAATTTACAGAATTAGTTCAAAAGATTTTTGATATAATTGATCCAGAAGAAGCATTAACATTATTAGATAATATAGAAGTTGCATTACCCACACCAAAATCACTACAATTTGAAAGAGAAGCTAGATATATGAACGAAATAACTGGACTGATTGATAGTCTTGAAAGAATTGGTATTCCAAAAGAATACTCAAAGAGAAAATATCTACCTAACTTTGATTGGGCAGAAATTAAAAAATATGATATTGATGAAAAAGTTGAAACAGCAGTTGACCCATCCAAGAAAGAAGATGAAATGGGTGGTGGAATGGGTGGAATGGGTGGAATGGGTGGAAGCTTCTAAGGAGGAAGAAAAATGTTATCAGATGAGACTTATTTAAAAATTTTAAAAGAAAATCAATCTTTAAAAAAAGGTGGAATTTTAAGAGAGAATATAACTGAAATAAATAATCCTATATTGGAAATTTATTTGGAAAGTGTTCAGCATGTAGAGTTGGATTTGATGGTAGAAGATCTTAAACAGATGCTATTAGAGGCAAAATGGAGTATAGATACCAGTAAAAAGGGTCTTGATGCTTTTGAAAAAATAGATCCAGCAGGTGATATTAGTGATCTTGGAGATCAAATTTCTAAAACTTTGTCAAATCTAACTACAACTCAACAGGTAATTGCTGGATCTGCTGCTGCACTTGCTATAATCTATGCATCATATAAGATTAGTAAAGTTATTAAACAACAATTAAAACCAAAAAAATGTAGACAGTATAAACTCAATAGTCCTGCACAGAAAAAATGCCATCATCAAGTTGATATTGCTGCTCTTGAAAAACAGATACAAATTTTAAAATCAAAGATAAAATTATGTGCCCATTCAAAAGATAAACAAAAGTGTGAGATGAAAATTAAGAAGAAAGTAGCAGAATTGCAACATAAAGTTGTTGAAAAGAAAGCTAAAATAACAGAGATAGAAAAACAACTATCTGCTATGTTAAAAGTTAAGAGGTAAATTATGGCATCATCCACTGATACACTAACAAAATTATATGATAAAACGATTATAAAATCTAACAAGTTTAAAGTTGTAGATAAGGATTACGATTCTAATAGTAGTCCATTTATGAAACCTATTGCTGGTGATGTTAGTTATAAAGGTTCTGCAGATAATGATTTATCAACAGAAGAACCATATAAAACAAGTTCTAACATTGGTGCTTTACCAGCAGGTGGAGGTGGACATAGTGCAGCGCAACTTCCTGATAATAAGAGTGGTCAACCTTTTGATTATTCTGCTCCTTCTGGAGATGAAGATGAAGAAGAAAATAAAAAACCAACTAAATTAATGAGAACATCTGACGGCCAAGATATTAAAATTAGAGAACAAGGCGAAGATGAAATGGATCCTTCTGCGGAAGCACCGGAAGAGAATGCTGGAGATGATATGGCGCTTCCAGCAGATCCAGCTACAACCGACCCATCTATGAACGCAGAGCAACCAGGCGGAGATATGGGCGGAGATATGGGCGGAGATATGGGGGACATGGGTGATGAAGCAGGCGGAGATATGGGAATGGGTGGTGCAGGTGCTGAAGAAGAAAAATCTCCCCATGATCTTGGCAGAATCTATGAATTGAAAAAAATATATACAAGGTTAACATCAATCGAATCATATTTAGCTTCTGAAGCAGATCCTGAACTTACAGAAATACGAAGATATGTTTCTCAATCAATTGAACTTTTTGAAATTTTAGCTTCAAATATAGATTCATATAAAGAAAAGATGGACGATATAATTATATCTTACTATAAATTTTTAAAAGAAATTTACTTTAAAATTAGAGATTATTATAAGGATAAGACCTCTGGAGGGAATTAAGATGAGTAAAGAATTAAAAATATTCGCACTTGAGTATGTTAAACTACATGATCATCTTTTAAAAGAACAAAAACTTGCTATTGGTCAATTTATTATGGAAGCAAGTGATGATCAAGTTAAATATATGCTAATAACTGGAGAAGTTAAAGATAATTTAACAGAAGAAGATATAGTGTTAACTAAAAGATTGATACAAGAAAAGAGTCCATTTGCAGCTGGTTGGGAAAGTGGAGTTGAACATGGTGAGAAATATGGTGGATATAAAGGTTATAATCGAGGTGTTCAGAATGCCTTAACAGCAGTAGCAATAGTGGCAGCAGTAGTGACAGCATCATATGCAATATATAAAAGATTTTTATCTAAAGCTGCTAAAGCATGTAAAGAAAAAGGCGGTTTAGAAAAAACAAATTGTATGGTGAAGTATAAGAAACAAGCACAAGCAGCAAGAATTAAAGAACTACAAGCTGGTATGTCAAGGTGTGAAAAAAGCAAGGATCCATCTACATGTAAATTAAAACTTCAAAAAAGAATTAATAAAGAAAAAGCTAAAATGGGAGCAATGTAAAGATGAATCCTCTGGAGGGGAATTAAAATGGATACACAATTAAAAATATTTGCTTTGGAATATGTTAAACTACATGATCATCTTTTGAAGAAACAAAAACTTGCTATTGGTCATTTTATAATGGAAGCAAGTGATGATCAAGTTAAATATATGCTATTGAGCGGTGAAGTTAAATATGGTCTAACTGAAGAAAATAAAAGTTTGGTTGAGGCATCGTGGAGTAATAGCGATTATGAAGCTTTTAAATCTGGTGCTCAGTATGGAAAGGAAATTGGTATTCGAGCAGGGGGAGGAGCAGCAGTAGCTACAGCAGCAGTAGTGGCTACAGCAGCAGTATTAGCTATAAAGGCATATAAAAGATTTTGGTCTAAAGCAGCTAGAGCATGTAAAGAAAAAGGTGGTTTAGAAAAAACAAGTTGTATAAATAAATATAAGAAACAAGCACAAGCTGCTAAAGTTCAAACCCTTCAAGCTGGTATGTCAAAATGCGCGAAAACGAAAGATCCAGCTAAATGTAAAGCAAAACTTCAAGCAAAAATTAATAAAGAAAAAGCTAAAATGGGAGAACTATAAAAATGGATAAAGAATTAAAAATATTTGCTTTGGAATATGTTAAATTACATGATCATCTTTTAAAAGAACAAAAACTTGCTATTGGTCAATTTATTATGGAAGCAAGTGATGATCAAGTTAAATATATGTTAGTGAGTGGTGAAGTTAAAGACAAGTTGACAGAAGAGGATAAAAATTTGTTTGAGGCAATGATTGGAGGATCTTCAGATTCTGCTAATTCAGGTGTTGGGGCAGTCCAAAAACTTGCTAATTATCTTAGTCAACATGGAGTAAAGAGTAAACACCTTGTGGGAGCTGCTTTAGCAGGTTTAATTATATCTTATTCATATTGGGTATATAAAGATTATTTATCCAAAGCAGCTAGAGCGTGTAAAGACAAACGTGGTAAAGAAAAAGCTATTTGTATGAAGGAATTTAAGAAAAAGGCACAAGCTGCTAAAATTCAAGCACTGCAAGCTGGTATGTCAAAATGTGCGAAAACAAAAGATCCAACTTCATGTAAATCAAAATTACAAGGGAAAATTAATAAAGAAAAAGCTAAAATGGGAGCACTATAAAATGAATCCTTCGTTAATTATAGAACAACAAATCTTTTCCGAAGCAACAATGATTAAGGAGACTCCTAGCAAAGCTATATTTAGATGTCCCATTCAATCAGTTGATGAAGTTAATCAAAATCATAGACTATATCCTTCAAGTGTTCTTGATGAAGGAATGACAAATTGTTCTTCAAGAATGAGACGTAGAGCTTTCTATTCTGAACTTGATCATCCATTACCAACAGGGAGTCAACAAGTTGATGGTATTAGACAAACCACTGTTGCATTAAAAGAAGTATCTCATATAATTCGTGATTATGAATTTAGGGGAAAACATTTATTTGGTGAGATGGAAACAACAAGCACTCCAAATGGTGGAATATTACTTGGTCTTTTAAAGGATAGAACAGGAGTCGGATTTTCTATGAGAGGACTTGCTGAACTTGATCGAAAGCAAGATTATAATGAAGTTAAAGGACCTCTTACAATCATAGCTTTTGATGCAGTGTCTATGCCATCACATAAATCCGCTGTTGTTGACTTTAATGAAATGAAGTTTGAAAGTGATTGCTTAACGGAAACTTCAAGTGGCATAGTTTGTGTGAATGGAAGATGTTTTATGCCTGAGTATTTTGATAAATTGATTGAAACAAAAGTAATTACTTTTTTTAAGAGATGGGTTTAATAGTGAGGTAAAAGATGAGTGAATTTATTGAAGAATACTTAACTCAATTACAAGAGGTGCCTGGAGGTAGTACTGTTGCAGGTTTAGCTGGAGGAGGAGCAACTGCAGCAGTTGGGGCAGCAGGAATGAGTTTTGCACCTGTTCTGGCAGCAGTTAGTGTCTTTTCAGCTTTCAATATGGCATTTAATTTATATAAGAATTACTTTACAAAAGCAGCTAGACAATGTAAAGATTTACCAGGCAAAGAGAAAGCATTATGCATGTTAAGAGCTAAATCAGCTGGAAAAAATGCTCAATTAAATGCTCTTAAACAAGCTTCAAATAAATGTATGAAAACTAAGAGTCCAGACAAGTGCAAACAAAAATTTCATGCAAAAATGAGTAAGGTTGGTGGAGAAGCTGGAGCACTTAAGTCTAGATTTCAACAGCTTTCACAACAAAAATATGCTGAATAAAGAAAGGATATATGAATGGAAATTGAAATATTAGATAATATTCCTTATAGAAAAGAAATGCTACCACAAGCAATTAATAGAATATTTTCAATTTGTAAAACTGATCCACATTTTAAACTAAAAGATGATATGCAATCAGTTGAAGAAAAGATTAATACTATAAAAAATAGAGTTGGTAAACAGGGGAATCTTTTAAGTCAATCAGAAAAATTAATTGAGGATGTGAAAAGAAGAATATCTTTAATAAAAGAAGATATTGAATCAAAACAAAATGAACTTTTAGAACAATTAGGAAGTGAATTATGATAGTTGAAAGAACTAAAATTCCGGATGTTGTTGAGGAAAATATTGATCATTCAAAAATTATATTAGCTGATAATATTATTTCTAATATTTATCCTCTTTTTGATGATATGTATAGTGGTTATTTAAATTCTACAAAGGATTTAGAAAACGACTATAAAAAAAAGAAACTTGAAGTAAAAGAAAATAAAGAAAGTCTTCAAGTATTAATGTTAGAATTTAATCGAGTTAAAAAGATATTGAAACTACTTGATAGAATAGAAAAGATGATTATTTCTGGACTTGTCTATGAAGGAAGTTTAAAACATGAAACTATCATTTTACTTAAGATAGTTAATAAATTATCTGATGAAAAGATAGATTTTCATTTGGGAAACACACTGAAAACGATAACTAAACGATTTTCAAAATGAGTTAGAATCTTAAGCGTCAAAAGAAAATAAGATTCTAACTTAATCCTGCCTATAAATTTTGCCTATAAAAGTTGAAAACTCTTTCTTAAAAAAATTTAGAACATAATTGAAAGACTTGAGATCAGTGTCTCGATTTTTAATAACGTTATTAAAAAATTATTAGGAGGAAGGATTTTATGAAAGAATTACTTCAAGAGGTTTATGCTACAACCAAAAAAATTAGTGGCGTAGACCCAAGTAAACCTGGCAATCTTCGAGCTGTATTAGTCGACGATGCAGCATTTGAAGCATATGCTACAGGATTGGCAGAATCAATTGAGAACAAAAGAGATCGTGAACAATTTTTAGTACTTGCAGAAAATACAAGAATTAATCTGTTAGAAAATTCAATGTTTCAGATCAATCCTTATGAAACATTAACATTACCTATTCTTCGTGTTTTCTACCCCAAACTAGTTGCAAAAGAAGCTGTAACTGTATCACCAATGGATAAACCAGAAACAATCAAAGCTTTCATCAAAGCAAAGTTTACTCCATCAAACAGTTCAAGCACATATGATGCTCCTGTAACATCAAATGATATTTCTCAGGGTGTTGCATTTGGAACACCTGTTGCTGCTTCAATTCCGGTTCCGAGTTCTTCTTATGATGTTCTCGCAACAGCTAGTCCAACATTGACAAGTACACAAGCTCATCTTGAAAGAGATTTTGAGATCACAGCAGTTTCAGCAGACGGTACAGCATGGACATCAGTGTCTATTCTACCAGCTGTTGAAGGACATTTCTCACAAAGTGTTACAGTAGGATCAGCAGATGTTGTTTCCGGTAAAGTTGATTACTTGAATGGTACAGTGGATATTTCTAGTGCTACCGGTACTGTTACATATGTACGTTACACAGTGACAATTTCACTGGAAGAAAATAGAGTGAACCCATCAGTTACTCTAAACGTAGATAAGGTAAGACTGTATGCAAGAGACAGACAGATCAGCGCAAACTGGACTGTCAATATGGAGCAAGATATGCGAGCTCTGTTTGATGTTTCTATGCAAGCTGAAATCGTAAACATTCTGGGTCAACAAGTTGCTCTAGACATTGATAGAGAAATCATCAATGCATTGATTACAGCAAATACACGTCTGAATGCTGCTTCGCACGCAGGATCATTTACTCGTACCCCACCAACCGCTTATACATGGGGAACAAAGTATTGGCATGAAAATATCATCCCAGTACTGAATCAACTATCTGGTCAGATCTATACAGATACCAACATTGATGCAGGAAATACCATTCTTGCTAACCCCCTAGATGTTGCTATCCTTGAAGACCTACAGACATTCAACTACACTGGAACATCAAGTGTGGATGGAGATGTGGGATATAGATCAGCTACAGTTGCTGGTGGAAAGTGGAAAGTTCTAACATCTGCCGTTGTCACACAAGGTACAATGGTTATGGTCTACAAACCAGTAGAAGAACTGAAAGCTATTTATTTCTACGCTCCTTATGTCCCAGCAGTTTTGCATCCGTATCCTTTGGGTTACACACCTTCTCTAACAATCTTGAGTCGTTATGCGACTGCACTTGTTAGAAGTAATGGTATTGCAACTCTATCTATTGGTGCATAATCAGTTAGTGTCCGGCGGGAAGACCTGAACAGGGTTTTTGGTTACCTCCTTTGACCTGTTCAGGTCTTTTTTTCGTCACTTTTATATGGAATGATACATGAATATAAGTGCAGCGATTGTATGAAATTAACTTCATTATCTCTACCCCCACATATTGATAGAGAAGTAATAATATGTAAATATTGCAACGGAAAAGCAACAAAAAATGGAAAATTATCAGATAGAACTATTTATAAAGATGAAAAAATAAAACTTTTTATATGATCTACCAAGTAGTGTTTAAGCTTTTGAACTTTGAAATTAATAATTTAGAATAAAAAAAGACTTGAGTTTGGGATCTCAATAACTCAAGTCTTTTCCCGCTGTAGATGATAAATCAATCTACAACAAACACACCAGGATATCCAATGGTTCCATTGGGAGCTGTTGCCATAACAGTTTCTCTAACATTTGAATAGAAATTATCTAAGCAATTGCTTGTTAAAAATTTAGAGATATAATCTATTTTTTTCCTTTTTCCAATTGGTTTGACTCTAACCACCTTAAAATTTTTAGTGTGATGATAATTCCATCCGGATAAATCCATAGAAAAATTTACTGCTTCTTCTTTAGTTTTAAAACACATTATGCCGAGTGTGTCTGGTTCAGCATAAACAGTTTCACCTTTTTTATAGAGTCTTCCATATTTACTACGACCATTAATTATGGCACTCATTCTGGTTCTTCCTTTGATAACTTTATAAATGTATTTATCAACCATTTTTGAAGTTTCCTTTTTCATCAATAGATATTACCCCCACCTTTTCAACATTATTCCATATTTTTTGAGAATGACTATCAGTTCCTTTATATTCTGCACTTGTCCAGTTGGTGCAGCATATCCATTTATCACCATTATATTTACTTCCAACTGCTGCTAATGATTTTTCACCATTTTTCCAGTGAATAAGATATAGACCATGTCTTAAGGTTTGGACCTCTTCTCTTGTCATTTTATATCTTAATTGACTAGATGATTTCTCTGTCGGTATCTAGAAAAATTGCAGGGGTAACTGTTAAACCCATAAGATCTTTTGCCCAGTATGTTAGTTCTTTATCTTTATAATAGCTCATACATCGGTCAATGAATCTTATAAGGTCATCTCTTATAGAATCGGGAACCTGATTTGATAATAATAGATATTTATTAGAAGTAAAAGGGGGATCCTCATATTCTGACCATTTTTCTGCTCTTTCACGTGCAATTTTTATACCAAAATTTTTTTCGTATCTTTTTCCGTTTCCAACATAATTCCAGATATCGAATCCAGTATTACATAGACTATAACCAATGATAACTCTGTCTGGCCACTTTGGAAGAACATCTGCATACATAACTCCTATTTTTTCTTTATAATAGTAAATATCTTTCATAGTTTTGTCATAAGGTATCCAGGGATTTTCAAGTTTATTTTCTGCTCCGAGTCTTATTCTTTCAACTCTTTGTTTAATAATGCTTATGTCCTGTGTTATGAAAAGCTCCTTCCTGGTTTTTTTGATGATGTATTGAATTATTGACATATCTATTTCCTTTCTTTTTAAATTTTAAATTAGATATAACATTTTTCTGGCCCTTTCGTGCCATTTATCTCCTTTAATAATTTTTGTACAATGACAAACCTATGATTGGTAACCACTTCAGAAATAATTCGATATCTTTTCAGTATACCTTCAATTCTTTTCTTTTCTCCTTTTAGTTTGAATTTTGAATCAGGCATCAGATGTTCTGTGTAAAGTTCAATAAAAGCTAAAATAAAATGCTCTTTAAACCTTAGATCCTTTTTTGATATATCCCATCCGGTTGAGTTTAGAAAAAATCGTAAAAAATCGTCGATTTTTTGACAATTCATTTTATATGATTTCTCATTTAAATGCGGAAGGGATTTTTTATACAGAGTATCAGCCAGGGTTCTCGCCCAACTTGTTTTTGAACCAAGAACTATGTAATTAACCATATAACAAAGATGTACAACTTTGATATTTGAATTTGACATCTTTGAGTCTTGATTCATCTTTAAATCGCTGCAAGTGGAACATAAGGTAGGAGCGTTTTGTCCACATAAAGAATATAATAGTTCCGCATATGCGTGCTGACCAAGCTTATAAGCATATAATTCATCCCTTGCTTTCATACCTTGTGGGTGTCTCTGTGCTATATGAAAATATTTTAATCTATCCAATTGGGTTGCAAAGTGATATCTAATATATGGTATTAATGGTAAATTTTTAAGCTTCGCCATAATGATTCGATGTGTTCCATCTGGAACCCTATCATCTTGATCTAATACAATTGGAAAAGCTTCATCATACATACCTAAAGCTTCGAATGACTCAAGAAGATATTTCATTCTATTAGGTTCCTCATCTCTTTGAAAAGGAAGATCCATTTTGACTTTATTTGGTTCAATATAACCTTTTTCCATAAGGCTCATATTTATATGTTTAGAAGGTAGATTAGTTGGAAATGGTAATTTTGTGGTGCCTGTTGTTATTTTTGCCATTTTTTTCTTTCTTGTAACCACTTTTGTTTTAGTCATTTTCTTTTCTCCTTTCTTTTTTTAATCTATTCTTTTATTTTTTGAATATGTGTACATGAGGCAAAAATCTGATTTTATCCTCTTTGGTTAAGTTATATCTTTTAAATGATATTTGCTCTACATTTTTTTGGCGAGCAAATGCTACTTCGCATATTCCACTTATAACTTCATAATCTTGATCTAATATAATTGGCCAAAATAGAAGCTCCATACCGATCTGGTCCCATAATTTATGCATGATCTTTAATTTTTCAACTTTCATAATTTGAATTACTTTTAATTCATCAGCTTCCATAACTCCTTTAGGGATTGGAACGATTTTGACCTTATGTGGATCTATAACTCCATTTTCTATAAAGGTTACCATTTTTAAATCTCCTTTCTTTTTTTAATTTCATACATTCGTTCTTCTACCGTTGGATTATTTAAAAAATCTTCCCAAGCGTTGAGCATTTCACCTAAAAGATTTTTAGACATAGTTTTTAATAAATCTTCAATATGTGGATTGTCACCATATTTTGGATCAGTGAAAGATAGGAATGATTCAACCAATCTTGGGAAGATAATTTCATATATTGATTCTTTTTGTCTAGATCCTCTTGGCATCATTACATTTTGCCAATCGTATAAATGCATTTCAACTGCGTCCTCTGGTATGTCCTCTTTATCAACAATTTTCATAACATCCCTTTCAATTTTTGTTTTTTGGTTTCTCTTTTGACTTGTCTTTTCCATTTGTATAAATAATAAACTGAATATCCAGGGATTAGTCTTTTTAAACTTTTGGCATATAGAGTCCATTCATATTTCGATAATACGATTTTTAGTATCCTATTGGATGAATTTTGCCAACCTAAAATTGATATTATTAAAACAACAACCACAAAAAGTATAAGTGTGTGATTAAACATAATTACCTCATTTTAATTGCAAAAAGTTTCTCTCCTTTAAATACTCTTACTTGAACGCCATCATTACATAGTTTCATCACAGAGTTGATTTCTGGATCTTCTATTCTTTTTACATCAGGTTTGTCAATTTTATTCAAAAATATTTCAACTGCATCATCATCTGTGATTGATATACAAATTCCATTGTCTAAAACAATAAAGTTGATTGGTGTATAGTCTATTCCTTCTTTAATATCTATTTTATACCTATTATAAGAGTCATCAAATGTGAGTGTTGCTCTGCTATATTCATCATTTTTATATAAGGTAAACATACAAATTCTATTTTGATGTTTTCCATCAATGACTTTATAATCATCAAACTCTGGAATTTTTTTAACAATTGATGAGCTCTTATGATATGTTGGTAAAGGAATAGTAATAAATGATTTGCCCAAAATACTTTGATGTATAACACCACTAAGTATTTGACTTGAAATGGGTTCAATTGACCAGACGGTTTTTGATCCAATTAATATATTTTTTCCTGATACATAAAAAGCTATTTCAATAAGCTTTCCACTATTTCTTAGAAATAATATATTGTTGATTATCATTTTTTCATTACATTTTATGTCAATAGATTTAAGATTATAATTAATATCTGGACAATGAAATTTTGCATATTCACCTTCAATTTTTATAAAGATTGGAATTCCTTCCATGGGTGTTAATATAACCTCAACATCAGGTGAAACTTTATATTTTTCTTTGTCAATGTGTAGATGATTTTGGGTTTTAGTTATTTGTTTATTATTCACAACATTGTGAAATATAATATCTGACTTAAACGTTAATAGTTCTTTAATGTGAAAATTATCTGTGTTGCTAACTAAAATAATTCTAGTTTTAACTTGCCCGATTTGACCTGCTTTTAATGGTGGTGGTAATCTTTCTCCTTTTTCAAATAGTTTTAAATACCAATCCATATAGGATGTTGGAATTAAACCAAAATCTCTAATATTAGGTGTAGTTTTAGTCTGAGGATTTAAAACTGATATACAATTTTTTACCCTAGATTCAAAATCTCTATCTGGATAATTGGGATGTTTTCCTTTAAAAGGATGCATTCCAATAAACAACTGAAAACTTATGATTGCAAATGAAAACCAATCAGTTAAGGATGAGAAAATCTTTGATCTATAATCACGAATAGAAGGCATGATTGCTGTTGGAGGAAAACTTGGAGTCTTCCAGGCATTTACATCAATGAAATATGGTGTTACAAAGTCCTTATCGACCATGTAATTAAGCTCATTTCCATCGACAATTAGGAAGTTATTCTCATGAATGTATATGGTTTTCTCTTTAATATTTTCAACTAATTCTAATGTTTGATCATTTGTAATTTGATTTGCCTTTCTAAACCCTGTGGTGAAGAGTTTACATAAAGCAGGCATATCTGTTCCTAACCATGCCATTGTAAAACCAGCAACCTGTTTTTTTGTGTTATAAATTAAATCTTTTGGAGAAACTATATTTGGACTTGACAGTGTTGATAATTCCTTTAATTTTGCTTCTGGAACCATCTTCTTTAAATCTTCATATACTTTATATGCAACATCCCCTATGTTGAAGACCATAGCTTCTCCACCTTTAGCAACAAAATCTTTCTGACTTAAGTTGATAACCTTACCATTTACTATTATTTTCATTATTCGCTCCCCAGAAGGAATGCGCCAATTGAAAGATCATCATAATTATAAATTCCATCCTTTGCTAATGTTATAAGTTCTTTATTGGCACGTCGTTTAAGAAATTCACCTTTTGTTGTTTTGAAAGCAAAGAAATTTTTAACAAAGGAAGGAAATGGAATAACTCCTTCTTCATCTTTAATAAAAGATGCTAATCCGTCAGATGCAATTAATAAACCACTATCTATTTCACTAAGACCAAAATTAAAAACACTTTTATTATTATCATAAGGATTGCAAATTTCTACATACTCTGGTTCTATTAGATAAGTTTTGATTATTCTTTGTTGGTTCATGCTATGATATAAGTTATGCCTTTCATCATCAATCTTATACGAAAGATAGTATGGGGCATTCTTTGAGTATTCAATTATTTCAATTGATCCATAGTTTGGTCTAAAGTGAATGACACAACCATCTCCATAGAAATGAACTTTGATAATATCTTCTGTATATTGATAACCAATAATTAAAGTTGCATCTAAAGCATTTTTTGGAAGACCAAGTTGCTTGCCAACCAACTCTGCATTATGAATGATCCACAAACCCATTTCATCATGATCTGGTTCAAAGTGATTAGTTGAAGATGCTCTGAATCTAATATATTGTTGTGATAGAAAGCATAATAATCTTGCACCCATATCAGTTCCTTTTGAAGATGAGCACCCATCAGAGATTATAATATAAGGTATTGGATTCATTCCTGATAATATATAATCTTCACAAACTTTATGATTTTTTCCAATTGTCATGAAAGTATCTATTTGCATTATTTTCTCCAGTAATTGTTATGGGGAGGGAACGTTGAACGGCAACCCCGGCAAAGAAGTAACCGCTCGTTATTCCCTCCCCAAGGGAAGAGTCAAGAGAAAAGATTTATTATTTTTGATTTTCTTTCTTGCTCTTCCCAAATTGTTAATAATTTATATCGACTTGGGTCGACTTATCATATGTTCTTTTGAGTAGTGAGACTGCCATTTCTCCAGGTTTTGTCTGAAAGAGTTTTAATCGATCCCATTTTGTTCTTTTTCCAGGGATAACAAATCCACTTTCCCACTCCGCATTTTTAATCCAAGCTGGAAACCGATTTTGTGCGATATAATGTGCATACTCGGTTGCTCTGGTCATAAATCGTAATCTAGGAATTGTTCCATATAATAATTTCTTACGATGGTCGTATGCATCTAGGAGATCTTCCTGTGTATTTTTCATCACCGGGAAAGATCCAACAAACTCTACATCAGGAATATAAACATCTACCTGAAAAGAAGGAAATTTCATAGATTTCTTTTCCCCGACTGCCTCAGTAATATAGGACTTAGGACCTCTGTCTTGAGGGTATGTCACTCCGGATTCTAATATTTTTTTCATTTGAGTGTAATAATGTGAGGACTCTGCTTCTAATCTGCTTATAAGTAGCTTGGTAATCACATAATGATAACCAAAGAAGCTGGTCCAACGATTCGGATGGATAAAATTTTTGAAATATATTTTATTGCCCGTCCATAATGAATTCTCTGTAATGAATTTATTTTCATTAAGAGTTGGGACGAACTGTATTTCTTTCCATCCTTTATAGAAATCTCCATGAAAATCTGTCAGTGCAAAGTTTCGAAACTCACCAACTTTGTCTGCACTAACAACATTTTGATCAATGACTGATATGGAGAATATGAAGAAGTCTTTATTACCTGCCACATTGACTAATTTCCCATTACGATTATATTTCGATGTGACTACTTCTCCTTCTTTCATTTTAGACTGTCTTAAAGCTTTATATACTGGTATATTAATAACAGAACCACGTCCAGCTAGTGTATATAGGAAACAAGCTAGATCAAGATCTGTTGCCTTAAAAATACCATATTGTGTATATGGTGCACTGGGTTTCCTGTTCATAAGATCATAACCCCAGTAATCACTAACTTCTGTAACGCTGTTGGAAATATTTGAATTATAGTTCAGAATATCTTTTACAACAGGATAATCTAATAGTTGTTTCAGAGTTTTTGAAACATACTTAGCTTCTGTCATAACGAAGCACCTTTAATTTGTTGGTCATGTTTATCTCCTTTAGAATGCTAATTGTTGACTTGGGACACCTGACTGCAGTGCTTGAGATTGACTACTAATACTCTGTGATACAAAGTTTGCTAGTTTTGCCAGTTTCTGTGGAGTTGCATCGCCAATATCAATGAATTGATCTATATTAGCTTCTGCTTGAAACTTTGATAAGTATTTAGTGACTTCTGGATCTGGAGAACTTGGATCATTGAGAGCAACAAGAATAGTTATCAATGATATAATTTGCTCACCTTTTTTGGCAATTGCTATTTTATCAGCAATTTCTTTAGGACGAATTTTTGATCTGTTATCCATTCCATCGGTGATAATATAAACTGCGCCATTTACATCGTCATAATCATTTTTCTTGAGAACACTTGAAAATTCAATAGTTGCACCAACGGCATCATATGTTCCATCATATAGAACTGTCATACCATCTGGAACTAGAGGTTTATAATCATTAACATCAATTGTTTTTAGATCTTTGAAACCATGAATCTCAATAACTGTATAATTAAATACGACTAGACGAACTAGGAGATTTTCTGATCGAGGACTTTTCTGACAAGCTTCTACAATTGATTTGATACAGTTTAGGAGAGGGACTGCAAATGCATTAACACTTCCTGAAATGTCACAAACAATTGTAACTAATGTGTATTCCGATGCACCTAGATTTTCAATCTTTATTGCAGAGAATTGAAAATTGCCTGGTCCCGGAATACTAATAATTTGATCATCTTGTGTTGCCATCAGTCTTGGCATAGATTAGACTCCTTTCTCATAGAATTGATCTTCTGTGAATTTCTTGGTGCTGGTTAGTTTCATTCCCATTGCTGTCATATCCTTGACAAACGACTCTCCCATGGATTCGAATCCCATAACATCTGAGGTGCAGTCTTCTAAGAGATACAGTTTTTCAACACTGCCTTTATCAAAGTTTGCAGCAATATCTCGAACTGTATTTGCTAGACAATGTGATCTAGCTTCACCGGCAAGGAGAATTATATCTGCCTTATCAGCAAGAGTATAAATTAAACCTCCTTCATTTAGATTCAATTGAGTTCCCATATCTTCTGGATCTGGAACATCTGCCTGAACTGCTGAATAATGTTCTGTCCAGAAATTTGAACCTTTGGTTACATAGTTGACCATTGCAAAATCTTTTTCCCAATTGAGAAATTCTTCTGCAAGAGTTGGATGTACAGAATAACCCCATGTTGCAATTCGACAATGTGGTGGCCATATACAAAGGGGATATCGACCATTTGATTCCAGTTGATTTACATAATTTAAACATCTCTTCTGGTGTTGCGGATTGGTTGTCAACCAAACTCCATTTCTAACATCTTCAGCTGAAATAATAGTAAATGAATTAGGATGCTGACCATTTGAGTTTACCCAGAAAATGGGATGGGCAATATCCACATAATGATGAGAATCCACTGTTGCATGGATATCATCAAGTTGGTCCTTGAATTGATTGACAAATCCAGCTAATCTTTCCATGTCCTTGTCAGCTCCATCAACAAATAGAGCTCCTTTTGCAAGAACTTCTGCGGGAACATATTTTTGTAAAGTTTCACGTTCTTGTTTTGAAATTTTTGTTAGATCGATGCCTGGCCAACAAAAATCGTTTTGTGGATCAATTACCAATAGATGTGCCCTTAGTTTCTTCTTTTTCATTTTTCCTCCTTCATTAGTTTGTGATTAATTACTTCTTTTGACTTCCTACTTTTGGCCAATAAAGAACTTCTGTATTTGCTGGTATTTTTCTATTATAACTTGTTGATTGAATGAAGACATCAAATTTGCCATGATCCCCAGGAACTAAACGAACAGTATCAGATAGTCCACCAATTCCAAGCATTTCTCTAGCTTTTTGACCACAGTAGACCTTGCCAGAACTCTTTACCCTGAGAGCGACTAATTTATATGATTGGACTCTTTTCTCTGTTTTGATTAAATGATAGAATCCAGAACCTTTGATAAATTCTTCTCCTGCTCTTTCTATACATTCACGAATGTTACAGTCCTTCAATGGTTTAATAAATTTAACCTGGTTGGTAATTTCTGATAATTCAGATCTTGCTTTGGTTACAGTTAAATCACTAACATCTGAATAGAATGATTTGGTAGACCTAATACCACGAGATCTTTCTTTAAAATATCCAGCGTAAGCAACAGAACTTATAGCAAATGCCTGCTCTGTTCCTTTTGCAGTTTTTTCATCCCATTCCTGAACATTTCCTGGTGGAATTCTGTATCTACTACAGAAGTTACGTGATTGTCCATTTGGAACCAGAAATACAAATGTCCATCTATCAAGAGCAGTTTTTTCTTCTATTAGATCTAATGTTACATGAACTCCAGGATTTTTAGATGCATTTTCTTGTCCATCAGTGACAACATTTATAATAAGGGATGTCTTTTCATTTCCATCATCCAACTCTTCTAATTTTTTAATAGCTCGATATACAGAATCAAATAATGGAGTCATTCCAGTGGGATTAAGAGCTGTGTGGTCTAATGGGGTCACTGTTTGAACTTGTTGTCCAACATATAAAACTCTATGCTGAACATTGATATCCCCAAATGTAAGGGCGGTCATGGTTGCTTGTTGCCCCTCAGCTAAAACAGCATCTCTAATATCTTCGACTGTTTTATTATACGCTTTAACTAATGGTTCAATAATAGATCTGACTGAACCACTTTCATCAATACAAAATGCAACGTGCGTTTGAAGCATAAATTCTCCTTTCTTAACCCATAAAGTCCTTCATAAAGGAACTTTGATTGTCACCAAACATTCCCAAAATTCTTGATTGAATGCTATGTATTTCTTTATTAGAATATCCGCTTTCACTCAAGTGCTTTTCCATTCCATGAATTGTCAACTTAATAGCATCTGTAGATATAAAGTTTGCTGATAAAGATTTTAAAAATATTTGAAATATAGAATCCAGTGGGTTATAGTAATTTTCTAAATTGTTATCATGAATAGAATGTCTTTTTCTTACATCTTGTCTCCATGAATTAAATAAACTAGAACAGCAACCAGCTCCTGCATGAAGTTCTTTTCTATAAAATTCTCCAAGTTGACCACCAAATCTCATAAGTTCACATCTATATTTGTTTTCCTCATCAATCCATTGCAATTGAGGACAGGGTCTTAGACCACGGTTTAGTCTTATAGATGCTTCGCATGGAGCTGTAAGACAACAAAATCCACATCCAACACATTCATGATAAGTATTATTTATTTCATATTTTTGAGGCATTATTTCATTCATCATAATATCTATCCTTTATTTGCTAGTTTATCAGCTTCTTTATTATCTTCTCTTGCATGCCATGATATTTCACAACTAGGTATTTTATTCATAATCTCAACTGCCTTACTGTGTAATTCTTTCAGTGTTGGATCTTTTACTTTCCATTCATTGTTTACTTGTTTAATAATTAGTTGTGAATCACCTCTAACAAGAAAACGTTGTATTCCGCGTTTTTCAGCTTCTTCTAATATATGAATTAATGATCTATATTCTGCAATATTGTTGGTTCCTTGTCCAATGTTTCTAGAATATGTATATTCTTTTACTTTATTAGGAGCTTGAATGTAACCACCAATACGCATAATACCAGGATTAGGTCTAGCTGAACCATCAAAAAATCCTAGATATTTATATTGACTATTTGCAACTTCGATAATTTTTTCAATTTCATCAATCCATTTTTGATATTGTTCTTTATCCATATTAATATTTGATTCTAAATTTCTCCATATGTGGTTGATAATATCTTTGGAGAGTCTGCGAGGAGTTAGATTCACATTCTACCTTTTAGTTTTTTGTTATGTATTCTTTGCTTTACTTCCTTAAAGAATTTTTGGGTTAATGGATGATCTTCACGACCTGCCATTTTCCATTCTTTCCCATCTTTGTAGTAAAGAAATCCTCCCTCCACTTTAGTATCTACAGGATATCTTTTCATTATTTTTAGTTTTGAAATTTCTCCTTTTAAAATACTTGGATAGAGGTTACCAACCATATCGTTGAAAAGAAATTGACGAATTTTAATTTGATCATCAATTTCTTCCATTTTAATATTATCTAATTCTTTGAATTTTGTTACGTCTGGCATTTCTTCCATCAATTTATTATTCCTTTGGGGCGCCTTGAGTAGACGCCCCTTATCGGTTTGAGTTTAGACTTTAGTTTCTTGTTTAGGAAAGTTATCCTTTAATTTTTGCATTGCATAATCTGCAATGTCTTCCTGGATAGCATCTCCAACATCCTGAGGCAATCCGATTTCATCAAAGATTCCCAATCCTTTTTCAAGATCTTCTGCAAGTTCTTGTTGAGCAGATTCGAATGTTATGGTGGTGTCAAGCATACTCGACGCTTTCCTGACTGCTCCAGAAACGCCCTCAACTGTTGCTTTTTTTGCCTTATCAAATTTTCTTTTCCATCTTGCTAATCCCATTTTAGATGACCTCCCTAGTCCAATGAAGAACCTGTTTTTGATAAAATTGTGGGTAAAGCTCTAGCTGACCCGGAATATAACACTTCAAATAAATCATCATGGTCATTTGCCCATTCATCTGTGCAGACTAATACTGCTCGAACTCTCCAAACTGTTTGAGACCAGTTTAATGCTCCTTGAATTAGACCAGGATAAGTTTTTGAATCTATCTTTTTCTCTTCATATATTGGTTTTCCAGCATATTTGAATTCTTTGAATCCATTTGCATCAACTTCAACAAGTTCAAATATCTCGGGTTTGAGGTTTGCTTCCATAATATATTTACTTTTCAACCCTGTTACATAAAATACACCATCAATCTGTCCACCTTCCAATTTAGCTAATGCTCTTGCACCGCTTGTTGTATCAGTTTGAACCTTGGCATATTTCTTGCTAATCGATCTAATTTTATCCCAGGTTATCATAGATCCACCTTGGGTGGAACCAACAGCAATTATATTTTTTTCATTTAGATCAGAAAATTCATTAATTTTTCCACCTTGACGAACAATGAAATGCATATATTCTGGGTGCAGATATCCGATAACAGCGAGCGGAACATCTGAATCAGGTAGAGCATCCCCCTGTATGATCGCAAGTTGAATTTCTCCTGCCTTCAGTCTTTTGATATTAACAGCTGAACCACCAGGGACAAATTCTATTGTCATTTCATCTCTAACCTGTTGGGCGATTGCCGGTCCTGCCACAGTATTATAAATACCTTTTGCTCCTCCAGTTCCCATCTTTATAATTGGTTTGTCTGCTGCAAATGTCATGGCGGTGAATGATATTACAAATATAATTCCTACAATTAGGACACTTACTCTTTTCATTGATGTTTCTCCTTTTGAGATTTATTTCTCTTTTTAGTGAGGATAAAATTAATTGCTATTACTATGATTACAATAAATGGAATGACAATTATTGCGATTCCTACATGTTTTTATATACTTTTGTATAACTAAGAGATATATCTCATGCCTTGGTATATATCCTTTTATATACATTGATATAATCTGGTCTGGTGTGGGGTCTTTGCCACCATGTTCCCATCTTATAATTTCCCCCCTGTCGTAATTATTATACATTTCACCCTTATGGAAATTTTACCAGACCTTCATTTTTTACTTGACTTTTATATATTCATTATGATATAGTCTAATCTCAAAACAGTAGGTATATCCTTTATGCACATCCTAGCAGCATATAATAAGAAATTTTTCATGGTCAATTCTTTCGGATTTTATTTTCAATAGCTTTTAAAAGAATTGGAAATGTTGCCACGATAAATACAATGCAGGGAATAAGAAGTCCCCATTGACCGTGATGAATGGCATTGTAAATTATAAATGGGGTAGCTAATACACCCAATGCAACCCCGATTGATTCTCTCCATCCGTCATATTTGACAATTAACCAAATTGCTGGGCAAGTAAAAAGAATAATAAAGATCTGTGCCGTAAGATTAAATAACACGATTCCCTCCTTTTTTAAAATATTACAAAAGATTTAAATGAATTTACATTTCACCTCCTTTCTGGCAACCACGTCCACCATGTTTGATCTGACCAGGAACAGCTTCCAAGACCATAGCATTTTGTCCCAAACATATCAAGTTCTTTGTAGACATGCCAGTGCCCATAGAACCATAAGTCTGGTCTGTATATTTTCCACAATTCACTTAATGCCTTTGGAGATGGATCGTCGAATTTTTCTGAATTGTATTTAAGCATTTCAAAGACTAATTCCATGGGACAGGTATGTGTAATAAAAATATCAATCTTAATATCTGGTAAGTTATATAAATCTTTTTGAGTAATTATTTCATCTGGAAACCAAGTTTCTCCAATTCTTCTTTGGTGTTTGTCAATTGAATCTGCCCCGCCCATAAACATAATTACTCGACCATCTTCTATTGTATAAGTGCTCCCCCTTGGCATATAAATAACATCTGGAACTATTTCATCTTTTTCTCTTTTCTTTAGTTCCCAATGATTTTCGTGATTTCCATCGCACCATAATATTTTTGCACCTTGAGGTTTTATATTTGACATTGGAGTTGCCCAATGAGTATCTGGCCAATATCCAAAATCTCCGCAACAGATAACTAATTCTGGTCTCTTACTACTTATGAGTTGATTTAGTTTTGAAAACTCATTATGGATATCACCAGTTATTATAACCTTCATAGACCACTCCTTATTAACATTAATAGTTTTCCAAGATTATTTTCTCCAACGATGTTTTTACATTTTTTACATTGACAGTCACCCCAGTAATTATCATGCCAGAAATTTCCTTCAATTAATTGTTTAAATCCAGTGTCAATTAATTTATTTTTTAAAGATAGTTGCTCAAACTTCTGCCTCAATAAAAATTCCATTATTGATAATTTAACTTGTTGCCAATCTTTCCTGAGAATTGTTTGTTTAGGATTATTTCCAATATATTTTGCTAGTCCTGCTGCACCTGGTTTTAGATTTGAAATGAGATTTATTGTATTATCATTATAACCTTTAGATGCTTGATATGCATGTTCAACAGATGGAAATGGTTTACCTCTATAATATATTCTACATGGATAGAAATTACTTAAAAACTGATATTTATCTTCAAATGAATTTATCATTTACTTGATCTCCGAATCCTTTAATTTTTTTAACGTATGATTACAAATATTTGCCGCATCCACAAAATTAACCAGATCCTCATCTAGAAGTGTCATGTCTGTATAAAAATGATGCATAGTAGCATCATTTGCTCGACAGGATTTTTTCATCATTTCTAACTCGGTATTCAATGATGAAAGACCATAACTTTCAAGTGCTTTTTTTAAAGTAGTTTTTGGATATTCCATTTGAGATGTCCTGATTGCAATATGAGTTTTTATCACATCCTCGTTAGTGTAAACTATTGGTCCATATTTTAAAAATAGTTTTCCTCTATCTTCTGCCATAGTATCTTTATTAACTTGAACCCCTATTATATAATGTATAGGTTTCATAGGATCAAGGTTTAAATTGAATAACTTTATTAAATCACACATATGTCCTCCTATTTTTTAGAACAAAATTAAAATGAGTTTATAAAGAAAGGAGAATGAAAAATATGTCTAGTGAAGATTATCCATACCCTCTATTTAGTGAAGATGGAAAGCTAATTTGTCAATTATGTGGAAAACCATTTCTTGTTATATCTCCAAAACATTTAGTTAGTAATCACAATATAAGATATTCCGAGTATAAATTAAGATTTCCTGAAGCACCCTTATCTACTTCTGAATTTGCTGCTAGTAGTAGATATGGAAGAGTGAAAAATATTTTTGATGATGAAGAAGTAATTGTAGAAGATGAAATTGGAAAAGAATTTGAAGGAATGGAGGATCCTGTAATTGAGGAAGAAGCAGAAATAGATATTGAAAAACTATCTAAAACTATAAGAAAGTTTAAGGATCCAATGCAGGAACGAAAAGCAAAAATAATAGATCATTTAAGAACATTCTTTTCAAATGTTCAACAGGATTACATGGTTAGGTTAACTGATGGTGGAGGATTTTTAAAATCAGAATTTATAACTGATTTTGCTGACTCAATTTTAAAGATTGATA